>Ga0213835_100756_pt1 | contig 25997 bp, 21 predicted proteins | sample SWPATP01_FD_160576 | JGI IMG/M metagenome (GOLD analysis project Ga0213835, IMG submission 160576) | Coastal seawater microbial communities from Marineland, Florida, United States - SWPA TP0 #1 | ecosystem: Environmental > Aquatic > Marine > Coastal | place: USA: Florida | collected 2016-08-05 | reverse complement strand
CTCCCCCTCCCCACTCTCCCCACCTTCCCCCACCTCCGGTGCCCGGGAAACGCGCAGCTTTTCCCGGCTCCCCCTCTGCCCCTCTCCAACACCCCCTCACGGCGAAACCACACGCCCCACCGCGAACCCCGCCCCGGCCGCCACCAGCCCGATCGCCAGCGAGCCGATCGCGTACGCCGCCGCCCACGCGTACCGCCCTTCGTGCAGCATCCCGTTCGTCTCGGCCGTCAGCGTGCTGAAGGTCGTCAGGCTCCCAAGCACGCCGACTTTCAAAAAGTCCCGCAGGTGCGGGCCGACCACGGGCTCGCGCGTCGCCTCGTGCCCCGGCACAAGATGCCGAGCCGACGCGTACCAGAGCAGCAGCCCGAGCAGGAACGACCCGGCGATGTTCACCGCGAACGTCGCCCACGCCGGGTGGGCCGACCAGCGCAGCGCCAGCAGGTTCGCCCCATGGCGCACCACCGCCCCGAGCGCCCCACCGAGTCCCACAGCCAGAAAACTCATCGCAACCGAAGGCATCGCGCCAAGCCTACCCACACCCGTCAGCCCGCGACGATCGCAAAAAAGAAACCGGACGCCCCGCGGACGCCCGGCTCAACATCACACCCATCACCCGAGTGCAATCGCCCGTGCCGCTCCACAGCGACACCCGGAGGAGGAAAAACGCTTACCGCCGACGACGAGCCGCCGCCAGACCACCCAGCGCCAGCACGCCGAGCACACCCGGAGCCGGCACGATCGGGATCAGCTCCAGGTTGAAGAACGTCGTCGTGAACGCGCGCTCGATCTGGAAGCGGAACTCGCCCATCTCAAACTCGCCCAGCGGGTTGCCCGGCGCAAAATCAAACCTGAGCAACTGCCCGTTCAGGCTCAGCGAGAACGTCGCATCTAGCTTGTTCAGCACCGTCGGCGGCACAAACGGCGGGATGTCGTTCGGACCAACACCCGACACGTCGAACTGCACCGCCTCAAACTCCCCCGGGGCGTAGCTGAAGCCAACTTGCGGCAGAATCCGGAACTCGAACGCGATCAGCGGCGCGCCCACAAAGTTTGTCGCATTGATCGCTGTGTTGATCTCCAGCGGCGAGTTCCCATACGACAGCGTCGTGTCGCCGTCCACCGGGCCCGTCCACTGCCAGTCGTAAGCCGAAGCCGAAACACACGCGCCGGCAATCACGCCGACCACGCACGCCAACCCGCACACACGCCCCGATCCGCTCCGTGCCATGTCTCGCTCTCCTTCAGGGTCAGCGAACTCTCCAACTCGCTGATAGTGTGAAGAATACCCGTTCCAACACCGACTACGGGGATTTTGCCCCGTTTTTTGTGAATTTTGTCGATATCCGGTGGACACACTTGATATTTGTAGTATGTTTGGATGTTGATTAAAAAGGATGGTTCACTCCAAAATAACAGTAGTTTCCACCAAATCAGGGCAAAATCATGGATCAACCCCCATAGATTCCCGCATTTACGGCAAAATCGGATTACCCTTTACGACGGCCGAGCATCAGGCTTGAGGGCATTCACCCAATTCGTGAATGCCCACCGCTCCGCGTTCCCTTGATGCGGGGCGCCAAGCACGACGCCCGCGCCTCGGTCGACCGGTCCGCCCCAAAAGGCCAGGGGCGGCGGGATGGGAGCACCGATGACCATGGCCACTGCGGACCCGATCGAGGCCACCCTCTGGCGATCGCTGCTCGAGGACACCGGCGCCAGCGTGCTCGCCGCCGACCGAGCCGGGCGTCTCCACGCCGTCAATTGCACCGCCGCCCAGACCCTCGGACGCGAGCCCGGGGAACTCATCGGCACCACCTACGCCGCCGCCACCCCGCCCCATGTCCAGGCCGAACGACTCGGCTATCTCCGCGAAGCGATCGACACCCAACGCACCATCGTCGTCGACGGCTTTCTCCGCGGGGTCTACACCCGCACCACCTACCGCCCCATCGCCCAAGGCGCCCGCGAGGAAGATCACCCCGCCTCGCTACCGCTCCCCGTGCCCGGCGCCCTCATCATCGAGTACAGCCCCGGCGCGGGCGCCCCGACCAGTTCCGCCGAGTCCCCCACCCGTGCCGGCAACGACGACGCCCGAACCCTCGCCGGGCTGACCAAGCGCGAAAGAGAGGTCCTCCGACTCATCGGGCAGGGGCTCTCCACCGCCGACATCGCCCGAACGCTCCATCGCAGCGCCAAAACCATCGAATGGCACCGCGTCAGCCTCGGCAACAAGCTCGGCATCAACAACCGCGTCGAACTCGCCCGGATCGCCCTCCGAGCCGGGCTCAGCACGCTCGAAGACCTCCCCCCGGTCGCCGATAGCGACTGAACCCCGGGCTTCCCCTCCCCCAAGCCACGCCCAAGACCGCCCCGCGAAACAACCATGCCGCGCCGTCGGTTCAACCCTCGGCGGCAGGATGCCGACGCGCCCTACGAACCCCCTCCAGCCCCGGAGATCGCTCGACCCGACTGTTCATGCTCACCCCACGCCCCGCAACAACCCGAGCCTGGCATGCCGCGATCGCGATCCTCGCGGCCGGGACGTCCCACGCCGGCGCGGACGCGCCGGCGGAGAACGACGCCCCGTCCGCCCCTGCCGAGCGGTGGGCGATGCAGATTTTCGAATCGAACGCCCCGCCCGATCTGGAGTCGCGCCTCCGCGCGCTCCTGCCCCGGCGCACGGCACTGGACGATGCGACCCCTCGGCTGGAGATCCCGCCCGAGGCCGGCATCCCGTTGCACGACCCCGACGCCCCGCCGCCCGCGCTCGATCCGTTCCGCCCGCTGCGCCTGAGCCTGGAGCTGATCGTGCCGCCCCTGCCGAGCCCCGCGTGGGACGTGCCGAACGTCGCGGACGATCCCAAACCCGCGGCCCTCAGCGAACGCGGCGCGCACACACCCGACCGAAACGCCACCTCACCGCCAACGCTCGATTTGAGCACGATCCAGGACCAGCAATTGCACACGCGCTCCACCGCGGAGCCCGCCCGCGGCGAGCGAGCCGAAGGGCTCGCCCTTGAACTCGTCCCGGGCTTCGCGCTCATCGGCTCGGGCGCCAACCAGGCGATCGATGACGAGTACGGGTACTTCGCGATCTCCGCCGGGGCCGACTTCCGGATCGGGCGACGGGCCGGGCTCCAGATCGGCTACGACTTCTTCCGCCACAGCGGCCCGAGCGACCGACGCGCCATCGAAATCGAAGAAGAAGGGCTCTTCGCCCGCCTGCAATTCCGGTTCTGACCCGCAAAACGCGCTCAGCGCATGAGCCGGTCCCCGGGAAACGCGCAGCTTTTCCCGGCTCGCCTTCTTCCCCTCTCCTCTCAACCCGCCCGCAAAACGCGCTCAGCGCATGAGCTCGACCAACGCGTCCAGCCCCCGCTCCAACTGGCTCATCGGCGTCGCGTAGCTCAAACGGAAGTGCGTATCGCGCGCGCTGAACACCTTCCCGGGGATCACCAGCACGCTCTTCTCGAGCGCCCGCTCGATAAACCCGCTCGCCGAGATCCCCAGCTTCTCCGGCACCTTCGGGAACGCATAAAACGCACCGCCCGGCGTCACCACTTCCGTCACCGCCCCCAGCTTCTCCAGCACCAGATCCCGGCGCTGCTGATACTCGCGCACGTGCCCAGTGATGTCCGCGTCGAAAGCCGCCAGGCAGCCCCACTGCGCCATCGACGGCGCGCACACGAACGTGTACTGCTGCAGCTTCGCGATCTGGTCCACCACCGCCTTCGGCCCCGCGAGGTAGCCCATCCGCCAACCCGTGATGCCGTAGGTCTTCCCGAACCCGCGCACGAGCAGCACATCATCCCCCGCCCCCGGGAACCGCGCCGGGCTCGGGCAGACCGGCGTGCCGCCGCCCACGGTGCGATCCGTGCGCGCGTCCTCGTAGGTGAACTCGTCGTAGATCTCGTCGCTGATCAGCAGCACACCCTTGGATCGGCACAACTCCAGCAAATCCCGGCACTCGTCCGTGCTCAGCACCACGCCGATCGGGTTGCTCGGGCTGTTCACCAGCACCGCCTTCGTGCGCGCCGTAATCAACGGCTCCACACGCTCGGCCGTCATCCGGAAATCTGGGTACGTGTCGCACCGCACCGCCCGCGCCCCGGTCATCGTCGCGAGGTGCGGGTACATCACAAAGTACGGGTCCGGGATGATCAGCTCATCCCCCGGGTCCAGCAGCGCCAGCATCGCGAGCAAAAGCCCGCCGCTGGTCCCCCCCGTCACGCACAGCCCCAGCCCGGAGCCCTCCGCCTCGATCCCAGTCCAGCCCAGGTCCTGCGCCAGGTGAGCCGAGATCCGGGCGCGCAGCTCCGCGACGCCCTGGGTCAGCGTGTACCCGTTGCGGTCCTCCTCGATCGCGCGGATCGCGGCTTGCTTGATCCCGTCGGGCACCTTGAAGTCCGGCTGCCCGATCGACAGGTTCACCGGGTCCTTCAGCTTCGCGCCGAGTTCGAACACGCGACGGATCCCCGAAGCATCAATCGCCCGGGCCCGCGCGGAGATCAGACCACCCGTGTCCATGCGGCAACTCCCCAGATCCAACACACCGTGGCACGGGCGTCCCGCCCGTGCGAACCCAGCCGTGCAAAGTCTACGCGCCCGCCCCGCGCGCCAAAGAAAACCCGGAAGCGTGTGCTCCCGGGCGTTGATCGATCATCATGATGCGTCGCGTGCGGGCGAGCCGCACGGCAAGAACCGAGCCGGGTCGGCTCAGTCCTTCACGCGGACCTTGCGCATCCCCAGCACCGAATCCTTCTTCGGATCGAACTGCTTCTCGCGCAGGAGCTGGGCGTACCGCTCGCTCTTGGTCAGCACGCTGCGCTTACCGGCGAGGCTGATCTTCGACTTCAGGCTGTTATCCAAGCTCATGTCCGTCGTCCTTCTTCACTCGTCGGCGTGTGATGCCGCTTATCGACTGTACCGCTGCCAGAGCGGGTCTCGGAAGTCCACCGTCCCGCCGCGTTCCCGGCTCCAGACCCGCCCGAGCTGGGCGATCCGCTGCACGAGGCGCTCGCGCTCCTCGGCCCGGGCGCTGAACTGATTGCCCGGCACGCCGGCGAGCACGACCACCGTGTACCGGGGCGGATCATTCGCCGCCTGCCCCCGCCGATCAAGCACGGGCACCGAAGCCGCGGGGATCCCGAACTCCGCAAGGAACGCCGGCAGGCGGACCGCCTCGTCCTGCACCACATTGCTCGCGATCACCAGATAATTCAGCCCGTCCTCGCGCGGATCCCCCGCCACCGGGCCGGCGGCTGTGATGACCGCCGTCGGGCTCATCGGGACCGTTGCGGGCGTCGCCCCGGATCCAGAGCCAGCACCGGGCCCAGCAGAGGGCCCGCTCGGACGCGGTTCCGGCGTCGTCGGCGACGGGCGCGTCCCCGTCACGGGGCGAGGGTCGGGCTCGGTCACGCGCCCGGCGTCGGCGCTCGGCAGCGGGGAACCCGAGCGGGGTTCGTTCAGCGGATCGGTCACCGACGGGGCCTCGGCCCCCGAGCTCGAAAGCCTCGCCGAGTACGCCGACTTCTCGTCGTGACGACCCAGCCCGTACCCCGTCACCCACACCACCAGCAGCAGGAACAGCACCCCGGCAAGCCCGAGGTACAGGTACGCCACCGGGGCCTCAGCCCGCCCGCCCACGATCTCCAGCGACCCGAATCGGCGAACCCGGGGCGAGGCTTCCTCACCATCCGTAACGCCCGCCTCGTGCTCGATCGGGCGGGCCCGGATCGGGATGTGCACCGGGCGGGCGGGCATCGTCGCCGATCCGCCGGGCGAAGCACCCGGAGCAGGGGGCGGCGACTTGGCCTCGACCACGCCCGAAGGACGCGCCGGCGGCGTGCCGACCTCGCCCGAGGACGCGGGGGGCGTCTCGACCGAATCGCCCGGGGCGGCTTGATCGTCGGGCTCGGGCTCCTCAGCCGGCGCACCCTTGAACCACGACGGGCCACGCGGGCCCTTGCGCAGCGGCGTCGCCGGGACGCTCGGCGGGCGCGGACGCTCCGCCCCCTCACGCGACCCTTCGTCGCGGAGCAACTCAAACAGCGGCGGCGTCGGACGCCCGGAAGGCATACCTCAAGCATATCGGCTCGAACCGCCCCGGCACGATCGATTCCGATCCCAGCGATCCGCCAGCCCCCTCCACCACCCCCGTTCGCCCTACACCCCCTGTGGCGGGGCGATGACGCCCGCCGTACTGTGTGCACATGCCGATCCGCGACGAAGACGTCATCCAGATCCGCTCCGAACCCCTGAACCGGGCTGAGCGCCTCTACATGCCCGAGATCTTCAAGGGCTTCGGCACCACCATGCGCCACTTCTTCACCAGCTTCGGGCAGAGTCGAGCCTTCCCCGGACAGCCCAAGACCACACGCACCATCCAGTACCCCGAGGAACGCCGCGAGCACTACAAGCCCGAAGACGGCGGGATGGAGCCCAGCAACTACCGCGGCGTCCACCGGCTCAACCGCGACGAGGACGGGCGCGTCAAGTGCGTCGCCTGCATGATGTGCCCCACCATCTGCCCGGCGAACTGCATCCACATCGTCGCCGCCGAGAGCCCCTGGGACGACCGCGAGAAGTACCCCGCAAAGTTCGAGATCGACGAGCTCCGCTGCATCTTCTGCGGCATGTGCGAAGAGGCGTGCCCGGTCGACGCGATCGAGCTGACGACCGAGTACGACATCGTCGGGCTGAGCCGCCAGGAAATGATCTTCGACAAGAACAAGCTGCTCGAGGTCTACGACGTCACGATCAGCAAGAAGCCGATGTAGCCTGACGCATTTCTCGCGGACCCGCCTCGCGGGCCCGAGCCCCCCGATCCGTGTGACCATCGCCCACGCCCCGGCCCCGCGCCGGGGCGTTGCTTATCCCCGGTGGATTGCCCAGTTTCACACAACCCGTCCGATTTGTTCAGGTTGCGCGGAATGTTCCGGAAATCGCTGGCATCGCCGCGATCTGGGCGCATCTTTCCATCCGTGCCGGGCTTTGCGCCCGGGAGGCTCCGTCGGTCGCGTCGGAGCCTGCGAACAAACGAGCACGTGGAGATGCGTGCCGCATGTTGTGCGCGATCGTTGCGCCCGTGCGGTCCCCCTCGCTTGGGCTGAGTTTCGGCCCGGAACAGAGCGAGGGCGAGAGATCCGGATCCGAGGGAAGAGGAGCACCCAATGACGACCAACAGCACGCAGGGCAAGGGCATGGCTTGGTTCGCGGCAGCCGCTGGGGCACTGGCGCTGTCCGCTGGCGCGGCGCAGGCGCAGTTCTTCAGCTTCGCGTCGGACACCAACGACCAGGCCTGGACATTCCAGTACAACCCGCAGACCAACCGGATCACGCACTCGGCCGCCGAGAGCAACCCGATCCGTCTGCTCGTGGACGATCGCAACGGCCCGCTGGTCCCCGTCGGGATCGACACCGAGTTCCGCGCCGACATGGGCCTCGCCCCGCTCCAGGCGGTTGACCTCGGCGGCGGCGAGTGGCTCCACGTCTACAGCCTCAGCGGCTCGTTCGAGTTCCTCGTCGACGTCGGCGGCAACCTCGAAGTCGCGATGCGCGTCGAGTTCTCCGACGCCACCCTCACCGCCCGTGGCACCGCCGACCGCTGGCGCATGACCGCCAACATCAGCGGCAGCGACAGCGAAGGCGACAACACCCTCGTCACCTACAGCTTCTTCCAGCCCCTGCTCGACCTCGTCCCGGACTTTGCGAATTACGGACTCGCCTCCGGCGACTCCATCGGGCCGGATGACTTCGCCTTCACCCTCACCAGCCTGAACACCAGCGGTGCCGTCGGGTTCGACCCCGCGATGGATCCGGACAACATCGGCACGCCGATCGGCACCCCCGGCGGGCTCCCGATCCAGACCTGGTGGTCGGAAGGCTCGTTCAGCGGCTCGGCCGTCATCCCCTCGCCCGCGTCGCTCGCCCTCTTCGGGCTCGGCGGGCTCGCCCTGACCCGTCGCCGCCGCTAATCGGCACCGCCGACCGCAACCACGCACACCACCCCCGCCCATCCTGCAGCCACCGCGCTGCGAGGGAGGGAGAGGGAGAGACCCGCCATGCGGGTCTTTCTCATTTTGTAGTCCGGACCGACGCATTTGCCGGTGCTCTACGCCCCACTCACGCGAACACCGAAGCCGTCTCGCTTGACAGCTCCGCCGCCGCCGTGTGGACGGCTTCGGTCCACTCGGCGCCCGCCTCGGCGTGATCGTGTGCATAGATCACGCTCCGGCTCGCGGTGAGCAGCACGCCCGCGTCCGCGAGCCCGCCCGCGCCCGCTCGGCGCAGGGGGGCGCAGTCGGTGACGGTCCCGCCCTGCGCGCCGACACCCGGCACCAGGATCGGCGCGTCGGGCATCGCCGCGCGCGAAGCCGCCATCTCGCCCGCCTTGGTCGCCCCCACCACCGCGCCCACGCTCGACAGCCCGCGGGAACCAATCCAGCGCCGCCCGAACGCGCTGAGGTGCTTCGCCACGCACTCCGCGACCGACCCGCCCGACGCGAGCGCCTGCCCCTGCAGCTCGCCCGAACCCGGGTTGCTCGTGCGCACGAGCGCGTACACCCCGAGCCCGGCTTGCAGATACGGCTCGATCGTCTCCGTGCCCAGATACGCGTTGACGGTGATCGCGTCGGCGCCCAGCTCGGTCGCCGCGGCGGCGTAGTGGGCGGCGCTGATGCCGATATCGCCCCGCTTGGCGTCGAGCAGGACGAGCAACCCCGCCTCGCGTGCGGCGTGGGCGACGTGGGCGAGCGCCGCGACCCCGCGCGAGCCGTACCGCTCGTAGCAAGCCGACTGGAGCTTCACCACCGGCGCAACACCCGCGACCGCACGCACGACCGCGAGGCTGAACGCCTCGATCGCCGGCACCGGGTCGACCGGGTGAGCCGCCCGAACCTCCGGCGGCAGACGCTCCAGCACCGGGTCGAGCCCGACGCACGCGGCGCTGCCCGTGCGCTCGATCGCGCCTGCGAGACGGTCGCCCCAGGGGTGCGTGCTGGCGTGGGTCATCGGTCAGCCTCCCGGCATGGTGTGAACGGGGCGTGGATCGCGTGCGTTCGCGGAGCCTACGCCGTCCGCGGGGTATCGTTGCGTGATCGCGCCCGCCCGGCAAAGAGGAGCCGACGACCCCATGCACCCCGATCAACCCGCCCACCTCGACCTGACCAAAGACCGCGGGCTCGCGATCCGCTGGTCCGACGGCTCATCCAGCTACTACTCCATCGCCTTTCTGCGACGAATGTCCCCCAGCGCCGACATGCGCCAACTCCGCGAAGCGATGGACAAGAACCCGCTGACCGTGCTGCCCTCCAACACCGGCCGCGGCTCTGGGGGCGGGGATCGCGTGACGGTGCTCGACGCGGAGCTGGTCGGGAACTACGCGCTGCGCCTGGTGTTCAGCGACGGGCACTCGACGGGGCTGTACACGTGGTCGTACCTGCGCGAGATCGACCCTCGCCAGCCGGGCCCGGATGATGCAGGTCCAGATGACGTCGGCCCGGACGCGGCTTTGGAAGGCGATCGCGCATGAGCGAAGCCGCCCGCTCGTCGCCTTGGACGCTGCGCACGGCGCTGGGCGAGGTTCTCCCGGCGGGGCTGGCGCGGAAGATGCAGCAGCTCGGGCTGCGCCAGGTGGGCGGGCTGCTCGCGCACGTGCCGATGCGTCACGCGTTTGAGGAAGCCGAGGCGCCGATCGCGGAGCTGGCCGAGGGTTCGATCGTCAGCGCGCGCGGCGAGGTCACGGCAACACGCGTCACCGGGCGCGGGCGGGGGCGACGCTTCGAAGCCGTGCTCCACGACGGCACCGCCCGCCTGGACCTAGTCTTCTTCAACCAGGCGTACCTCGCGAGCCGAATCCACGCCGGGCACCGACTGCGCGTGCAGGGAACCGCCAAGCGGCGCGGGCCCTCGATGCAGCTCGTCAACCCGACGTTCGAGATCCTGCCCGACACCGGCGAGGAAGACCCGGCCGCACGCGACGAGCGCCTCCGCCCGGTCTACCCCGCGACCGAGGGCGTCACAAGCCGAGACGTGGAGCGCGCGATCACCGTCCTGCTCGACGGCGGCGCGCTCGCGCTGATCGAGGATCACCTGCCCGAACCGTATCGGCACGAGCGCGCACTCCCCGAGCTGCGCGAGGCATACCGGATGCTCCACGCGCCGACGAGCGAGGACGAACCCCCCGCCGCCCGCCGACGCCTCGCGTTCGACGAACTGCTCCTGCTCCAACTCGGCGTGCAGATGCGCCGGGCCCACCTGCGCACGCGCTGCGTCGCACCGGCGCTCGCGAGCGACGCGGCGCTCGACGCGCGCATCCGCGACCGGTTCCCGTTCGCCCTCACGCCCGCGCAGGATCGCGTCGTGCGCGAGATCGCCGCCGACTTCGCCACCACGCGCCCGACCAACCGACTGATCCAGGGCGACGTGGGGAGCGGGAAGACGGCCGTCGCGTTGTACGCGATGCTCCTGGGCGTCGCGGGCGGGCACCAGGCGGCGCTGCTCGCGCCCACGTCGCTGCTGGCTGAGCAGCACATGAGCGCCATGTCCGCGATGCTCGACGGCTCGCGCGTGCGCACCGCCCTGCTCACCGGCGCGACCCCCGCACGCGAGCGCGGCGCGATGCTCGAAGCGATCGAAGCGGGCGAGATCGACCTGCTCGTCGGCACGCACGCCCTGCTCACCGAGCACGTCCGGTTCAAATCCCTCGGCGTCGCGATCATCGACGAGCAGCACCGCTTCGGCGTTCACCAGCGCAGCGTGCTGCGCAGCCGAGGGGGCAAGGACGCCCAGGATCGCGACGTGGTGCCGCACACGCTGGTGATGACCGCGACGCCGATCCCGCGAACGCTGGGGATCACGATCTTCGGCGATCTGGACGTGAGCACGATCGACGCGCTCCCGCCGGGGCGCCGCCCCGTGCGCACGCGCGCGGTCGCGCCGAGCGAGCGGGAGCGCGTGTACGCGTTCGTTCGGCGCCGTCTGGAGCGCGGCGAGCAGGCGTTCATCGTCGCGCCCTCGATCGAAGCCGAGTCGATCGCGGACGTCACCACGCTCGTGGAAGAGCTCCGCGCGGGTCCGCTCGCGGGGCGCACGGTGGAGGTCGTGCACGGGCGGCTCAAGCGCGACGAGCGCGAGAGCGTGATGAACCGGTTCCGCCGGGGCGAGGTCGAAGCGCTGGTCGCGACGACGGTGATCGAGGTCGGCGTGGACGTGCCGAACGCGACGGTGATGGTCGTGGAAGGGGCCGAGCGGTTCGGGCTGGCGCAGCTCCACCAGCTCCGCGGGCGCGTGGGGCGCGGGCGCAAGGGGGGCGTGTGCGTGCTGATCGCCGAGGCGACGACCGAGTCGGCCGCCGCCCGCATCGACGCTCTCGTGCGCACCAGCGACGGCTTCCGACTCGCCGAGATCGACCTGACCATCCGCGGCGCGGGCGAGGTCTTCGGCTCGCGCCAGTCCGGCTCGGGCACGATGCTCCACGCCGACCCGCTCAAACACCGCGACCTGCTCGAACTCGCACGGCGCGACGCCCGCGCCTGGATCGAACACTCCCCCACCCTGTCGGCCCCAGAGGAACGCCTGGTCCGCGAGCGCGTGCTCCGCAAGCACGGCCCGGGGCTCGGGCTCGCGGACGTCGGCTGAACACCACCACCGCCCCGAATGTGGAAAACCACGTCGGCGTGGCAATCGGCACCTGTCCGGCACGGGATTGTGCTGGATTTCGGGCTTGGTGCGGGCAAGGGGCGGATCGGGCTTGTGGGGGGTGCGCCTTGTTGTTGGGCTTGGTTAGGATGATGCTGTGAGCATGAGCCCGTTGCACGAGCGTCTGGAGATCGCGGCCGGGGATCGGACGTACCGCGCGCTGGGGGAGCTGACCGCGACCAACCCCGAGACGTGCCGAAGGTACATGCAGGGGCAGTCGCCGAGCGCGGAGTTCCTGTCCTCGTTCTGCGCGGCTCTGGGGATCAGCGGGGACTGGCTGCTGACCGGTCGGGGCCCGATGCGGATCGCCGACGCGACCAGCCACGCCCTGAAGCGGGCCGACCCGGGCGAGCTTCTGGGGGCGATGGCCAATACACTGGAAACCCTGGCCGGGCGGGTGGATCGCCTGGAGGTGTTCGTGCAGACGCTGGAAACGCGTCTGCGTGCGTCCCGGGCGGGCAGCGCCGACGGGGCACGGGTTTCCCTCGGGCAAGACGGCGCCCGGGGAAACCCAGGGGTCGATGAGGGCACGGATGGGCGAGCGGTCCAAAGCGATGTGGCAGCCCGCGGACGGGTCGACCGGGTCGCCCGGGCTGTCACCCGCCGACCACCTCCGCCTGCTGACTGACCTCTTGCGCCCGGGGCAGATCGAGCTGGCCCGCCGGTGGGTGGCGGCGTTGATGCTGGTGCCCGAGGACGAGCGCGAGGCGATGGTCGAGGCGATCGAGCAGCGGATCGTGGAGACCTACGCCGAGCCCACGCCAACGCCCGAGCCCAAGCGGGCGAAGAAGCCGGGGTAGCATCCGGCATGTCGACCAACGAGCGTCTGGCGCAGGTGTTCGAAGCGATCGGGCAGATGCTCGAGCTCCAGGGCGCGAACAAGTTCCGCGTGATTGCGCACGAAAAAGCCGCACGGGTGATCCGCGATCTGCCCTTGGACATCGCGTCGATCGCGGAGGATCGGGCGAAGCTGCTGGCGCTGGACGGGATCGGGGAGAAGCAGGCCGACAAGATCGAGGAGTTCGTACGCACGGGCACGGTCGCGGAGCTTGAGGAGCTGAAGTCGAAAGTGCCGGCGGGTTTGCTGGACGTGCTCTCGGTGCCGGGCGTTGGGCCGAAGACCGCGAAGCTGATGTGGGAACAGCTCGGCGTAACGGATCTGCCCAGCCTGCAGCGCGCGCTCGACGACGGCTCGGTCGCGACACTGCCCCGCATGGGCGCCAAGAGCGTCGAGCGGATCAAGGCGAGCCTGAAGTTCCTGGAATCGGGCGGCTCACGCCTGCCGATCGGAGTGGCGATGCCGGTGGGCGAGCGGATGGTCGCGCTCGTGCGCGGTGTCAAGGGTGTGCTAGAAGCCGAGTACGCCGGGAGCCTGCGTCGCGGGGCGGAGACGATCGGGGATATCGACATCCTGGCGTCGGTATCGGACGAGGACGCGGCGGGGCGTGCGCACGCGGCACTGCGTGAAGCCGAGGGCGTCGTCGGCGTCCTCGCGAGCGGCTCGACCAAGACCAGCGTCCGCGTCTCGATCGAACAAAGCTACGGGCGATGGAAAGGGCACGAGGACGACACGGGCCCGAGCGTGCAGGTGGACCTGCGCACGGTGCCGAGCGCGAGCTTCGGCGCGGCTCTCATGTACTTCACCGGCTCCAAAGCCCACAACGTCGCCCTCCGCGAACGCGCACAAAAACAGGGGCTCACCCTCAACGAGTATGGCTTGTTCCCGGATGAGCCGGGCGCGGAGGGCTCGCCGCAGTCCCGCGGCGTCAAGCCCGTCGCGAGCGAAACCGAGGCGGCGATCTACAAAAAACTCGGCTTCGCGTGGATCCCGCCCGAACTCCGCGAGGACCGGGGCGAGCTGGACGCGGACGTGCCGGCGCTGATCGAGATCGGCGATATCCGCGCCGAGCTGCACGCGCACACGACCGAGAGCGACGGCGAGATGGCGCTGGACGAACTCGTGCGGCGCGCGCACGAACGCGGATTTCACACGATCGCGGTGACGGATCACAGCAAGAGCTCGGCCGTCGCGAACGGGCTGACGCCGGAGCGGTTGAAGACGCAGCGCGACGCGATCGAGCGCCTGCGCGAGCGGCTGGCGGACGAGGGCGTCGAGATCGACGTGCTGTGCGGGAGCGAGGTGGACATCCTCGCCGACGGCTCGCTGGATTACGACGATGACGTGCTCGCGGCTCTGGACCTGGTCGTCGCGAGCCCGCACGTGGCGCTGAGCCAGGACCCGAAAACAGCGACAAAACGCTTGCTCCGCGCGATCGAGCACCCGCTGGTCCACGTGCTCGGACACCCGACGGGGCGGCTGATCGGTCGGCGGGCCGGGCTGGAGCCGGCGATGAACGAGATCCTCGCCGCGGCAAAACAGCACGACGTCGCGCTCGAGGTCAACGCCCACTGGATGCGCCTGGACCTGCGGGACACGCACGTCCGCGCGTGCGTCGAGGCGGGCGTCAAGATCGCGATCGATTGCGACGTGCACGCGCCGGGAGATTTCGACAACCTGCGCTTCGGCGTCATGACCGCACGGCGCGGCGGGCTGACGAAGGATCTGTGCGTGAATGCGATGTCGCGGGCGGGGCTTCGGGGTTGGGTGCGGGGCAAGCGTGGGTCGCGGGGGTGAGTTCGCACGGGCGGGACGCCCGTGCCAGGGGGAGCCTGTGCTGCGGGGAGATGCGGAAGGAGCGCGGGTTAATGCGTGTGAGCCAGAGCCTGATGTTGATGATGCTGCTGTGCGCGGCTTCGGTGTTGCTCGGCGGGTGCGGGCCGGTGACGTTCAGCGTCACGCTCGGGGAGACCGACGCGCGACTGCGCGAGTCGGTCGTGCTCGAAACGCCGGAACGCTCGCGCGACAAGGTCGCGATGATCGAGCTTGACGGGATCATCCTCTCCGTCGACGAGCCCGGGTTCGGTGGCGGGCGTGCGAACGCGGTCGATCGCATCGTCCGCCGACTCAACATCGCCGAGCACGACCCGCGCGTGCGGGCGGTGGTGCTGCGGATCAACTCCCCCGGCGGCGGCGTGACGGCGAGCGATGTGCTGTACCGGGAAATCGTGGCGTTCCGCGAGCGATCGGGCAAGCCGATCGTTGCGAGCCTGGGCGACACGGCCGCGAGCGGCGGGTACTACGTCGCGCTCGCGAGCGACCGCATCATCGCTCACCCGTCGAGCGTGACCGGCTCGGTCGGCGTCATCATCCCGACCGTGAATGTCAGCGCGGGGCTCGCGAGCATCGGCGTGCAGGGGCGCGCGGTCGTCAGCGGCGCGAACAAGGACATCGCCAACCCGCTCCAGCCCGCGCGCGACGAGCACTACGCGATCCTGCAATCGCTGGTGGACGAGATGCACGCAAACTTCCGCGGGCTGGTCGCGGAGCGGCGCGGGCTTTCGGGCGGGGCGCTCGACCGTGTGACCGACGGGCGCGTGTTCACGGGTCAGCAGGCGTTAGAAGCCGGTCTGATCGACGCGCTCGGCGGCGTGCGCGAGGCGTTTGAAGCCGCACGGGAGCTGGCGGGGATGGAAGGCGCGAGACTGGTGCGCTACCACGGGCCTTCGCGCCGACCGACGACGCCGTACGCGAGTGCCGCGGGCGAGCCCGCGCCCGCGAACGGGCTGGCGGCGTTGCTGCCGATGTCGGCGCTGGAGCCCGGGCGGGCGTATTACGTTTGGCCGGCGGCGGTGGGAACTCGGTAGCGCCGGACAGGTCAGGCCCGAACACCGCTCGGAGAGCTGTGCCACCATTGGATCTACCATTGCCCATGCACCGGGCTCGGTACCAGGTCATCGTGGTCGGCGGCGGGCACGCCGGGGTGGAAGCCGCGTGGGCGGCGGCGAACCTGCTGCGCGAGCCGCACTCGGTCGCCCTGGTCACGCTGGACCCCGCGAAGATCGGCGTCATGAGCTGCAACCCCGCGATCGGCGGGCTGGCGAAGGGTCAGCTCGTGCGCGAGGTGGACGCGCTCGGCGGGCTGATGGGGCTCGCGACCGACGCGACGGGAATCCAGTTCAAGACGCTGAACACGAGCAAGGGCCCGGCCGTCCACGGCCCGCGGGCTCAGTGCGATAAGCACGCCTACGCCGAGACGGTGCAGCGGTTCGTGCGCGCGAGGGCGGAGATCGACGTCATCCCCGGCGCGGTCGAACGCCTCCTCGTCGAACGCGCGCCCGGCGCCACGCAGCGGCGCATCGTCGGCGTCGAGATCCGAATCGCGGACGCCGACCGGTGCCCCGGAAACGCGCAGCCGTCCGCGGCGGGGCTTTTCCGGGATCGCGCGTCGAACGAGCTCCGCCTCGAAGCCGGCGCGGTCGTGCTCACCACCGGCACGTTCATGCGCGGGCTCATGCACACCGGCGAAGCCCGCACGCCCGGCGGGCGACACGGCGAGGCGGCGGCGGTCGGGATCTCCAAAGCCCTCGAAGACCTCGGCTTCGAGCTCGGGCGGCTCAAGACCGGCACGCCGCCGAGGCTCCGCCGATCGAGCCTCGATTGGGACGCGCTCCCCGACGAATGGGGCGACGCGGAGCCGACGCCCTTCAGCGAGCTGACGCCAGAACTCGACGCGTTCCCCGCGCTCGCGCAGGTCGCGTGCAAGCGCACGAGCACGTCGCCCGAGGCGCACGAGGTGATCCGGCAAAACCTGCACCGCGCCCCGATGTTCACCGGCGAGATCGAGGGCGTCGGCCCACGCTACTGCCCGAGCATCGAGGACAAGGTCGTGCGGTTCGCCGAGCGCGAATCCCACGGCGTCTACCTGGAGCCCGAGAGCCTGCGCGACGAGGTGATCTACTGCAACGGGATCTCCAGCAGCCTGCCGCGGGACGTGCAGGACGTGATCGTGCGCACGATGCCGGGGTGCGCGAACGCCGAGATCGTGCGGTACGGGTACGCCGTCGAGTACGACATGGTCCGCCCGCACCAGATCCTCGTGACGGGGATGACGCGCCTGGTCGACGGCTTCTTCCTCGCGGGGCAGATCAACGGCACCAGCGGGTACGAAGAAGCGGCGGCTCAGGGCCTGATCGCCGGCGTCAACGCGGCGCGGTTCGTGCGCGCACAAAGCGAGTTCGTGCTCGGGCGCGACGAGGCGTACGCGGGCGTGCTGATGGATGATCTGGTGACCAAGACGCCGACCGAGCCGTACCGGATGTTCACGAGCCGGGCGGAGCATCGGTTGCTGCTGCGAGCCGACAACGCGCCGGATCGCCTGACGGCACGCGCGATCGAACTGGGGTTGCTGGATTCGTGCGTGGTGGATGATCGCGTGGTGAAAGATGAAGCCGTGGCACGGGAGGATTTGGGAGCGCTTCGGCGTGCGCTGTTCGCCCGCCGCCGGGCGGAGATCGAGCGTGTGCAAGCCGCGATCGATGCGACGCGGGTCGAGCACGAGCCGCTGGCTCGCATCATGCGCCGCCAGGGGTTCGACGCGGCATCGCTCGCGGCCCACGTGGACCTCGCCGGCGTGAACGCAGCGAGCGTGCGCACGGTGCTGGCCGATCGCCTGTACGACGCGTACCTGGATCGCGAGCGGGCGTCGATACGGCGTGCGCAGGAGATGGAACGCCGGCGCGTGCCCGACTGGGTGGACTTCGCGTCGATCACGAGCCTGCGCACCGAGGCGCGCGAGGCGTTGATGAAGTTCCGCCCGACAACGTTCGGACAAGCGGGGCGGCTCGAAGGCGTGACGCCGGCGGACCTGACCCTGCTGGCGGTGTGGGTCAAACGCGGGCGACCGAAAGACCCGGCCGGGGTGTAACCGGTGGCACAGCGCTCCGAGCTGTGTTTCCGGCTGCGCTCAGGACTGGTGCCACGGAAACGCGGAACCCGCCTTCTGAGGCGGGTGGAGCTTTTCCGTGCCGGCGGGCGGACGGTGGCTGTTGTGAGGACAGAGATCGGGAGGGGCGGGAGTCCCGGAAAAGCTCCGCCGCGACGGCTGCGCGTTTCCGGGGCACCGGCCGGGGCACCGGCGCTCCGAGCTGTGCTGTGCGCCTTCGCGAGCTGGTGCCGGGACCGGTTTGTTCAGCCGATGCGTTCGGAGGCGAGGTCTTCCGGGAGTCCCCAGCGTGCTTCTTCGAGTGCGGCGTCGACCTGGGCTTGCTGATCGAAGGTGGTCTTGACGGTCGCGAGTCGTCGCCACATCCCGAAGCCGAGTGCGCCGCTGAGCAGGACGGCGACGCCGAGCCCTGTGCCGGCGACGGCGTAGTGCTCGTAGCCGATCGGTCGGTCGGCGCCGGTGGGCGGCGTGCGGAGAACGGTGAGCGCGGCATCGGCGCGCCGGAGTCGGCTGGCGTTGGCGTGGGCGGTGAACGCGGTGACGAGGGTTTCGAGCTCGCGCGCGGTGCGCTGACCGCCGATGCCGCGGAGTTCGATGGTGAGCGTCGCGGGTTCGCTGCTGAAGTGGTCCATGTCGGCCTGGAGACGCTCGCGGAGGGCCGCCGGTGAGCCGAGCGCGGCGATGCCGCGCCGGCGCATGCGCTCGGCCGCGAGCTCGATGAACCGCGGGTCGTTCAGCGCTTCCTGGTGGAAGCGGACCCACTCCTGCGCCTCGTCGGGCGTCAGGTCGCGGTTGCGCGACTGTGCCGCGACGACGGCCGAGGCGGCGTAACGCCCGGGCACGACCTGGATCGCGGTCACCCACGAGAGCGCGCCGACCATCGTGAGCACGAGCAGGAAGACGCTCATCCCGATCAGCACGCGCCCGCCGCGGCGCTGCCCGTCGAGCTTCGCCTGGGCGGCGGTCAGCGCGTCGCGCGCCACCAGCAGCTCGCCGCGCTGCGCCAGCACCTGCTCGGCTTGCTGGTACCGCTTGCGCAGCACCTGGTTCGCCTTGTTCAGCTTGCTCGCCTGCTCGCGCAAAGCGGCCCGCACGTTGCGGAGACGCTGGCGACGCTGCGCGGTGAAGCTGTCACCCCGACGGGCGGCGTGCTGGCGCACCTGCTCCAGCTCGGCCGTGAGCCCGAGGACGTCGTTCTCCAGATCCGCCTTGTCCTGACGGAGCGCCTGGATCTCCGCAGCGAGACGCTCGCACGCGGCGCGGGCGTGCTCGGCTTCGCCCTTGGCTTGCTTCAACGCCTCGGCGGCTTGCGCGGTCTGGCGATCCGTCGCCTCGCGCGACGAGCGGGATGAAGCCAGCTCCGCACGCAGCGCCTCGCAGGCGGCACGCGCCTCTTCCGCGTCGCGCAGGGCGGCTTCGAGCTTGGCGCGGGTTTCGGCTTCCTTCGCGCCGGCGCGTTCGGCCTGCTCGCGACCGGCTCGCGCGACGGCGGCCCGCGCGTCTTCGCGCGTCTTTTCCAAGGCCGAGCTCAGGTCCGTGACGCGGGACTCCAGGCGCTCCCGATCGTCCACCGCCGCCGAGAGCTGCGCCTCCAGCGCCTGCACGCGCTCGCCCGCAACCCCGCCCTCGTGCGACTCCGCCCGCAGGCTCGCCAGCTCAGCTTCCAGCTCCATCGTCCGACGCTCGGCGGCCTCGGTCCGTCCGCGCAGCCCCTCCAGCTTGGCGCGCAGCTCCATCTCGCCCGCGGCAAGCTCGGCGGTCTTGGCCGCAACGGCCGCTCGCTCGGTCGCGAGCTCGTCCCGAAGGCGATCGATCTCCACCCGGCTCTCGCGGACCAGCTCGGCCCCGCGGGAAATCTCTTCCTCACGCTGGCTCAGCAGCTCCAGACGCTGCTCCAGGTCCTCCGCGACCATCCGCTCGCGTTCCGCCTGGGCGGTACGGCGGGACTCGATCTCCTCCAGCCCGGCCCGGATCTCGGCCCGACCGGCCTCCAACTCCGCGCGGGCGGCGTCCAGGGTTTCCTTTTCCGCCTGGATCTGGTCGAAACGGAAAACCAGATCCTGCTCGCGCTGGGCGAGGTCGGCTTCACGCTCGGCGAGGGTCATCTCCGCCTCACGCCGGGCGGTGTGGGCCTGTTTCAAGCTCGCGAGCTGGGCCTCGACGTCGGCGATCATGTCCAGCAGACGGTCGCCGCCGGCTTCGGGACCGGCGTGATGCTCCTGCTGCGACGCCAACTCGTGCGGTTCCATCGCGGGCGACCTCCTCCTGGACGCCTCGGGCGGGGAAGGCTCCCCCGCCGAATCGGCGTAGATACCCGCGTATCGACCGACCCACGCCCCCGCTGAACCCGCCCCGCACGCGCGGCACCCCCCGGAAGCCCCCTCCCCCCAACGCAGTCCCCGTAATCTGTTCATCTCCCCCAGACGCTGCAAACTCACACCCCGGATCCGCCATGCCCAGCAGCCAGACGCCCGCAGGAATCCACCCGATTCCGGGCCCTTTCTCTTGACGTTGAGGGGTTCTTCCCCGATGCTATCGATATCGAAAGGGTCCGAATTTTCGGGCCCGGCGGCAACGCGGGCTTCCCGGCGGGCGAATATCCTGCTTGGAGGCATGGTTCCATGTCCGCAGCCGACCGCGTGGTCGGTCGGTTTCAGTGGACGGGGGGATGAAGCGGTCGCGGCTCGAGCGTGTGCCGATCTGGTGTGCGCCGGCTCTAGTCGAAGGAGGCAGATGTGATGCGGTGTTGTCCTGGAATGTTCGCGGTGAAAGCCGCGGTTGGCGTGATCGCTCTTCTGGCGATCGGCGTGGGCGGGTACAACCTGGTCTCGACCGGGTGCGTGCTGGGCGGGTGCTCGACCAAGGGTGCGGACCTGGTCGCCGTCAGCGAGGACGCGGACAAGAGCGGGCACCACTGCGCGCTGTGCGCCAGCGGCGTCGCGCACGTGCACGAGGACAAGAGCGACTGCGCCGCGTCGAGCTGCTGCTCGGCTGAAGCGACCACCGTCGCAGCGACCGACAGCGCCTGCTGTGCCCTGGGCGCGACGGTGACCACCGTCAGCACCACGGCGACCGAGTGCTGCAAGGGCAAAGAGGCGGCCGAGTGCTGCAAGACGACCGGCGTCTGCGAGTCGGGCAGCGGCTGCAGCAGCGAAGGCGGCTCGTGCTCGAGCGCGGCTGTGCAGACCATCGCCGCGACCGAGTGCAAGAACCTGACCGACGGGTGCGTCGGCGACGGCAAGGGCGACTGCTGCGGCGGCTGCCCGGACAAGGCAAAGGCCGAGGCTCAGCCCGTCGCGACGCCCGTCAGCCACGCTGAGGGATGCAAGACCAGCGCCGAGTGCGGCGCGGTCGCGATGACCGTCGCGGCGAGCACCTGCTCGACCACCGCCTGCTCGACCAAGACCGAGTGCTGCTCCGCGAGCGCGTGCGACACGGCGAAGACCTGCGCAACCGCGATGACGGTTGCCGCGAGCACCTGCGGCTCGGCGAAGTCCTGCGAGACCGCCAAGGCCTGCAGCGTCGCGACCATGACCGTCGCCAGCACCGAGGGCTGCTCGGCCGCGAAGACCTGCTCGACGGCGATGACCGTCGCGGCCAGCACCTGCTCGACCGCCAAGGCCTGCTCCACCGCGACCGCCGCCAAGACCTGCGGGTCGGCCCCCGCCGCGACGGGCGTCTCGTTCGTCCTGGCGAGCCACAAGGCGCTCGGCACCGCGACCCGCGCCAAGGGCGCGTGCTCCGCGAAGACCGAGTGCGGCGTCAAGACCGAGTGCACCAGCAAGAAGGATTGCACCACCCCCTGCAAGGACACCTGCCCCGCCTCGACCGCGCAGGGCAGCACCACGAGCGAGCGCGACGCCGGCTGAGCCGCGTCCGCGAAACGAACGCTCGGCAGACGACAACACCCTTCGCCTCTCTTGCGCCCCCGGGCTGAATGCTCGGGGGCGTTTTTTGTTGATGCGTGCTGCGCACGGCGGGGCGGCTCGCGCGTCGCGGGGCTGGGGTAGACTGCGCCGATGACGACGTGGCTGCTGAAAACCGAGCCGGACGTGTACAGCTATGACGACCTGGTCCGCAAGAAGCGAACCGCGTGGGACGGCGTGACCAACCCGGCCGCCCAGAAGCACATGCGCGACATGCGCCAGGGCGACGAGGCGTTCATCTACCACACCGGCGATGAACGCCGACTCGTCGGGCTCGCGAAGATCGTCCAAGCCCCCTACCCCGACCCGGCCGCGAAGGGGGCGACGACCGCCAACGGCGACCCGAAGCTGGTGCTGATCGACCTCGCCCCGGTGCGCGCGGCGAAGACGCCCGTGACGCTCGCGCAGGTGAAGGCGGACGAGCGGTTCGGGGCGTTCGCGTTGGTGCGCCAGGCGCGGCTGAGCGTGATGCCGGTGCCGGGGGATCTGGAGAAGATCTTGCGCCAGTGGAGCGGGCTGTAGGCTTCGCGTTCACTTCCCAAAACCGGCCCACAAAGAAAAACAGGCCCGCGTGGTGACGCGAGCCTGCGGGGTGATGCTGGATGGAACGCGGGGAGGCGGATCAGTCCTCGCCGAGGAGGGCGCTGATCTCGTCGTCCACTGGGTTGCTGGCGCGGTCGTCGGCCGGGCCCTTGCGCTTCTTCTTCTTGCCCTTGGCCGACTCGGCGTCGTGCTCGTCGTCCGAATCGTCGTCGTCGTCCTCTGCGGCGGCGCGGGCGGCTTCCTCGGCGTGGGCGCGCTCGGCCTCCTCCAACGCCTTCTGCTCCGCCTCGAGTTGCTCCTTGGTCATCTTCCGCTTGGCGGCGTCCACCTTGAGCTTGTCCGGCGCGATGATGATGCTCGCCTGGCGACCCATCCACCGCGGCGCCATCTCCACCTTGCCGATGTCGCTGAGCGCGTCGGCGATGTCCGCCAGGCGCTCCAGCCCGATCTCCTTGTGCATCATCTCACGCCCGCGGAACTTCTGCGTGACCTGCACCTTGTGACCGGCCATGAGGAACCGTCGGGCCTGATCGACGCGGATTTTCACGTCGTGGGCGCCGATCTTGACGCTCCGCCCGAGGCGGATTTCCTTGAGTTCGGACTGCCCGCTCTTGCCGCCGGTGGCTCGCTTGCTCAGTTCGTACTTGTACTTGCCGTAGTCCATGATCTTGCAGACCGGCGGGCGCGACTCGGGGGAGATCTCGACCAGGTCGAGCCCCACGTCTTGCGCGCGCCGGATCGCGTCGTGCGTCTCCACGACGCCGACCTGCTCGTTGTCCGGCCCGATCAGACGGATCGGAGAAATACGGATCATGTGGTTGATGCGGGTCCGTTGCACCGGACCTGTTTCGCGGAAGAACCTTCGGTGTGCGATGTGCCTGCTCCTCGTGGGCGGGATCCTTGTTTTCCCCGCCCGGTTGCCTTGCGGAAACGATTCACTCGATCGACGATGATGACGCGAACCATCGCCCGGCCCCGCCCCCGGCTTGCGCCGGCGCGGGCCCGATGCGGGCCGCGACATCGAACACAACCACCGTCACGCCCACGGGCGCACCGCGACCCGACACCCCGCGCCAACCCGATGCTCTGACACCAGCCTGGTCCGCAACGTCGGTCGCCCCTGACCCAAGGCAGCAGCGCAGACACGCCGCCCGCAAGGGTCTATGCACCCTCGGCACGAGGACCGCCCCCGTGCCGACACCCCAAGCCTAACGCCCACCCAAGCCCCGGACAAGCCAAAAAACCGGGTTTGGACGGATCGGCGAGCCCTACCGCGTCGCGAACAGCACGATGTTCAGCACCAAGCTCACCGAGCACAGGACGATCATGAGGATGAACAGCACCTTGAACGCCGGCGAAAGCTCGCCCCGGACGGCGCTGGTGTCCACCGGGAGCTCGGTCGGCGGGGCGGCGGCTTCGGCCGCGGCGAGGGTCGAGAGGTCCGCCGCCGGGAACGTGTCCTTGTGCGCGATCACCGGGGGCTTGCCCGACGCCAGCGCCCGCAGGTCCACCAGCAGGTCCTTGCAGTTGCGGTACCGCTCGGCGGGGTTCTTGGCCATCATCATCTCGATGACCTCGCTGATCCCGCTGCCCAGACGCGGGTTGACGTGATCCGGGGCGACGAGCTCGGCCTTGAGGTGCTTGTGCATCACGGCCGAGGGGTTCTTGCCCTCGAACGGCACGCTCCCGGTCACCATGTGGTACAGCGTCGCCCCCAGCGAGTAGATGTCCGAAGCCGGGCCCACGTCCGCTGCGCCGCGGATCTGCTCCGGCGAGATGTAGTACGGCGTGCCGAACGCCTTGCCCGCCTCGGCCTCGGCGGCTTCCTTGTCGCTCACCGCACGCGCCAGGCCCATGTCCGCCAGCTTCGCCACGCCCTCGCGGTTCAGCATGATGTTCTTCGGCTTCACGTCCCGGTGGATCAGCCCCTTCTCGTGCGCGTGCTGCAGCGCCTCGGCGACCTGGATCGTCACCTCGACCGCGTCCTTCTCCGAATACCGCTTGTGCTGCACAATGTCGTCGTAGACCGTCCGCCCCTCCACGTACTCCATCACGAAGTAGTGGAACTCGCCGGCCTTGCCCACGTCGAACGCCTGCACGATGTTCGGATGGTTCAACTGCGCCGCGGCACGACCCTCAGCGTAAAAACGCTCGATGAACTGCGGATTCTGGCTGAACTTCCGCGGCAGCACCTTGATCGCGACCACCCGGTCCAAACTGAGCTGGCGAGCCTTATACACCGTCGCCATCGCGCCCGCGCCGAGCTTGCCGAGGATCTTGTACCCCGGGATCTTCTGCCCCGAGCGCTCCGCCTCGATGATCTGGCGCAGCCTCGAAATCTGGCGCCGCGTCACATACTCATGGTCCACCAGCGCCTGAGCCAAGGACATCGCGCTCGCGTCCTCGCGCGAAGCCCGGATCCGCTCCAGCGCATGCTGGACCTCCTCCGGCGTCGCGAGCCCCTGATCGATCACCAGGCGCCCGACCAGCGTGTCGACGTTGGTCCCCTCCTTCGCGAGGCGCTGGATCGCTTCTTCCGCAGCCTCGACGCTCGGGATGTGCTCCGGCGTCGGCACGCTGAGCGGCCGCGTCTTGCTCGGGTCATCGCCCGCGACGGGCGCACCCTCGCCACCCGACCCGCCCGACTGGGCAGGCACGCCGTCCCCCACGCTGCGCTCCGGTTCGCTCGACATCGTCGCTCGCTCGGGATTCCCTGGCATCCACGCGGGCACGCACCCCGTCCGCGCCCCGCACATCATCGGCCCGCAACACCACGTCGTGCAACAAGCCGCGATCGGGAAACCATCCATCAATACCGTACAAAATACAACTGACAAGCGGAACAGGCCCGCGGGCTGCCACTATACAGACCCCGGACCCTCCGGTCCCGCGGGGCAAGCGGTTCCATCCTCGAAGCTGGGGCGTGCGCCCCGGATCGGATCTCGACAGCACGGGCGCGTTCCCTACGCTGCACGCGATGGCGTCAGACACGCACGAACATCCCGGGGTCGCGGGCGGCGAGCGCGATCCGCTGCTGGACGGGCTGACCGACGCCCAGCGGGAAGCCGTCCTGCACACCGAGGGCCCGCTGCTGGTCCTGGCAGCCGCCGGCAGCGGCAAGACGCGGGTCATCACGCGCCGCATCGCGCACCTGGTCCGCCGGGGCGTGCCGCCGTGGTCGATCCTGGCGCTGACGTTCACCAACAAAGCCGCGAGCGAGATGCGGGAGCGCGTCGCGCACCTGCTGGGCGAAAACACACGCGCGACGCGCGGGCTGACGGTGAGCACGTTTCACGCGCTGTGCGCACGCCTGCTGCGCCGCTACGCCGAGGCGGCCCAGCTCCCGGGCCTGAAACCCGACTACGCGATCTACGACACGAGCGACCAGCTCGCGGTGATCAAACACGCGGTGCAGGCGCTCGACCTGACCACGAGCAATTGGCCGCCGCGGACGGTGCTGAGCGCGATCAGCGCCGCGAAGAACGAACTGAAGGACGCGGAGGCGTTCGACCGCGAAGCCGGGGATTACTACAGCAAGACGCTGGCGCGCCTGTACACGAGCTACGAGAAGGCGCTGCGCGCCGCGAACGCGGTGGATTTTGACGATCTGCTCGTGCTGACAGCCAAGATGCTGCGCGACCGCCCGGAGATCCGCGCCGAGTGCCAGGCGCGGTGGCGCTACCTGATGATCGACGAGTACCAGGACACGAACCACGCGCAGTTCGTGCTCGCGATGCTGCTCGCGGGCGAGGTCCGCCCCGCGCCGAGCTCCACCGCCGGCTTGCCGGGTATGGACGACGATGACGAGCCGGAGATGGTGCCGCCGAACGTGTGCGTGGTGGGCGACCCGGACCAGGCGATCTACGGGTGGCGCGGCGCGGACATCGCGAACATCCTGGACTTCGAGGCCCAGTACCCCGGCGCGCGCACGATCCCACTGGGTCAGAACTTCCGGAGCAGCGAGGCGATCCTGAAAGCCGCCGACACGCTGATCCGTCACAACGAGCGGCGCAAGCACAAGGACCTGTTCACCACCGACCGCGGC
>Ga0213835_100754_pt1 | contig 26112 bp, 26 predicted proteins | sample SWPATP01_FD_160576 | JGI IMG/M metagenome (GOLD analysis project Ga0213835, IMG submission 160576) | Coastal seawater microbial communities from Marineland, Florida, United States - SWPA TP0 #1 | ecosystem: Environmental > Aquatic > Marine > Coastal | place: USA: Florida | collected 2016-08-05 | reverse complement strand
ACGCTTTTTAAGGCTCTCTGGGATATGCGGTAATAATCCCCATAGAATTAGCTTAATTGCCCTGTACCCCGATCCAATTCCCTAGGTCGGGGTTTTTATTGGTGAAAGTTTGGGAATAAGATAGAAATAGGTTGGCGACTCCGTTGGCTTGTATCAGACCATCAATTATTTGATGGCATTCCCCCCGTTACCCGGCTGATAATGTTCTGAATATCTAGGCTATTGTTAAATAAGGCGATGCTACCAGTGCTAAGGGAAAATTCCCCGAAGCTATGAAAGAGGTTATTTCCCGCTTGGGTTCCACCTTCGATGTTGATAACATTACCTTGGGGAGTGACTATACTATTTTGAGGTAGGGTTCCATCTGGTCTAATCTGGGCGAGTGCGGGTGATGATAACGTACACAGGTTAAAATACATGGCACAAGCCATTAAACCAAGAAACCCCGGTTGATAGTAAATTTGCTGTGGTTGCTGTGATTTTTGCCTCAACACTTTAACACTCGTGCAGATTCAACCCTTTCTGCTACCCAATTTTAAACTATCAGGACTTTTTTTCGCTCTAATGTCTGTATCTAACTCTATCCAAATCATAATATGTCATAATCGGACCTGTCGTAAACAAGGCGCAGCCAAGGTTTTACAGGCTTTTCAGGCTGCCAATTTTTCCGTCGGGGTCATTACTCCTAGCGGCTGTCTGGGGTCCTGTGGTAATGGGCCGATGGTTTTGGTCTTACCGGAGCAAGTCTGGTATGATCACGTTACACCAGAACAAGTCCCCAGTATTTGGGCATCTATTGACAGTTAACAGTTGAAAAATTGACGATGGATATTTTAGAGATTTTACAAGAAGAATTATTGACCAATACCCTATCTGATTATTTAATCGCTTTTGTGATTATTGTGTTGGGTATTTTAGCCATCAGAGTCATCGAACAAATGATTTTGAGGCGGTTAAAACTCTGGGCGGTTAAAACCAATAGTCGGTTAGATGATGCCTTGGTGAAAATTGGGGATAGAGCCCTAATCCCCCTGGCTTATGTGGCTATATTTTATGTGGCAATCACTAACTTATCATTGCACCCAATTCTCGGTAATTTAATTAATGCGATCGCCTTAATTTTCTCCACCTTTTTAGGTGTGAGGCTGGTGGTATCCCTCGCTGAATATGCTATGCGGTTATACTGGTTAAATCGTCGAGACATAGAAACCGTAGACCGCGCCCTAAATGCCCTATTGCCAGCCATTCGTACCGCCGCCTGGGTATTAGGAATTATCTTTGTGCTAGATAACCTCGGCTTCAATATTTCCGCCGTGGTAGCGGGTTTAGGAATTGGGGGTGTAGCCATTGCTTTAGCCTCCCAAGGAGTCCTACAAGACCTATTTAGTTATTTCTCCATCCTGTTCGATCGCCCTTTTGAAATCGGCGATTTTATCGTAGTTGGGGACATGGCGGGAAGCATTGATTATGTAGGGATTAAAACCACCCGCATTAAAAGCATAAGTGGCGAACAAGTAGTAGTTCCTAATACCAACCTCACCGCCTCTCGTATTCATAACTATAAACGCATGGAAAGGCGGCGGATACTGTTTAAAATTGGTGTCATATATGAAACCAGCCAGGAGAAACTACAACAAATTCCCGCCCTCATTCGAGAGATTATCGAACCTATAGAAAACACCCTATTTGACCGGGCGCACTTCTCAAGTTTCGGAGACTTTAGCCTAGACTTTGAGATTGTTTACTATGTTCTCAGCAGCGATTATGCCATGTATATGGATATACAACAGCGGATTAATTATCAACTAAAATCTGCCTTTGAAGAAAGGGGGATTGAGTTTGCTTATCCAACTCAAGTTACCTATTTTGATGGTCTGAATAGCCCCAAAAACAGCCCCAGCCGTGAACCTCTCAGCCAGATTTTGAACCCTTAGAATAAAAAGCGCCCTCACACTTCCCCAAAATTCCTTAAACCGGAATTACAGAAAAGTAGTTATCAGTTGACTGATGCCATTGCCAATTGTCATGTTAACAGCTATAATGGTATACTTGTACTGTTCCGAGTTTGTGCATCCAAACTTTTATCAACTATGGCAACCAAGCCAACGATCGCATTTTCCCATTTAGGTTGCGAAAAAAATCGCATCGACACCGAACACATGATCGGTTTATTAGCCGAAGCCGGATATCAAGTAGACTCCAACGAAGAGGCTGCTGATTATGTGGTAGTGAATACCTGTAGTTTTATTGAATCAGCCAGAGAAGAGTCCGTCAACACCATAGTTGAACTAGCCGAAGCCCATAAAAAAGTAGTGATTACTGGGTGTATGGTGCAACACTTCCAGGAACAATTACTTGATGAACTTCCCGAAGCTGTAGCAGTAGTAGGAACCGGAGATTATCATAAAATTGTTAATGTAATTAATCGGGTAGAAAAAGGCGATCGCGTCTCGGAAATTTCTGCCGACCCCACCTATATTGCTGATCATACCGTCCCCCGTTATCGGACAACCACGGAAGGGGTCGCTTACCTACGCATAGCCGAAGGGTGTAACTATCGGTGCGCCTTTTGCATTATTCCCCACTTGCGAGGAAATCAGCGATCGCGTACCATTGAATCAATAGTTACCGAAGCCAAACAATTGGCAGATCAGGGAGTCCAGGAATTAGTGTTAATCTCCCAAATTACCACTAACTACGGAACCGACATTTATGGTGAACCAAAACTCGCAGACCTGATCCGCGCCTTGGGTAAAGTTGATGTACCCTGGATCAGAATGCACTACGCTTACCCCACCGGACTAACTCCTAAAGTCATTGATGCGATCACCGAAACCCCCAATTTTCTCCCCTACCTAGACCTACCCCTACAACATTCCCACCCGGAAATTCTCCGCGCCATGAACCGTCCATGGCAGGGTCAGGTTAATGACCATATTATTGAGAATATTAAAACAGCTATGCCTAATGCTGTAATTAGGACTACTTTTATTGTCGGTTTTCCGGGAGAAACTAACAGCCACTTTGAACACCTCCTCAAATTTGTGAAACGCCACGAATTTGATCATGTTGGTGTTTTCACCTTCTCCCCCGAAGAAGGAACCCCCGCTTATACTCTGGATAACACCGTATCTCAGGCGGTAATGGACGCGCGACGGGATGCACTAATGCAGGTACAACAGCCAATTTCTCTCAAGGGTAACCGCCAGTGTATTGGTGAGGTGGTGGATGTTTTAGTTGAACAAGAAAACCCCTCTACAGGGGAGTTCATAGGGCGATCGGCTAGGTTTGCGCCGGAAGTCGATGGCTTAGTTTATGTGGAAGGAAACGCCCGTTTAGGGTCCTTAGTTTCTGTGAAAATCACCGATGCTGATATTTATGACCTCTATGGTCACACCGTAGAAAATTGACTTTCTCCCCCTCTCGCCAGAGGGCGGGTTTATGAGTCTTCTCGCCGAGAGATTTAATTGACACCTGTCGCCAGAGGGCGGGTTTATTAGTCTTCTCGGTGACAGATTTAATTGACAGCAGAACCCGCCCCTACGAAATTATCAATTATCAATTATCAATAGAGGGCGGGTTTATTAGTCTTCTCGGTGACAGATTTAATTGACAGCAGAACCCGCCCCTACGAAATTATCAATTATTAATTATCAATTGCTGTAGACTTTCGACAAAATCAGGGTAGGAAATAGCCGCAGCTTCGGCGCGATGAATAGTAGTAGAACCCTTGGCATTTAAAGCAGCGATCGCCAAACTCATAGCCATACGATGATCCGTGTCACTGTCCACTTCAGCCCCCCGTAAAGGGAAACCGCCAGTAATTTCCAAGCCATCAGGTAACTCCGAAATTTTCGCCCCCATTTTCGTCAATTCCGTAGCCATAACCGTAATGCGATCGCTTTCTTTAACCCGCAATTCCGCCGCATCTCGGATCGTAGTAGTCCCCTCTGCAAAAGCCGCCGCCACTGCCAAAATCGGAATTTCATCAATTAACCGAGGAATCAAATCACCCTTAATTTCACAGGCTTTTAATCGCGAGAAACGGACTCGTAAATCTGCCACAGGTTCCCCCGCCACAAGCCTTTCTCCTTGGGATTCAATATCAGCCCCCATCATAGCCATAGCCTCCAAAATCCCCGTCCGGGTGGGATTAACCCCCACATTTTCGATGGTTATATCCGAACCCGGAACAATAGAAGCCGCCACCAACCAGAAAGCAGCCGAACTGATATCACCAGGGACAATCACAGTTTGACCCTGCAATTTAGCCGGTCCGAACACCGTCACGCTGTTAGTGTCTGGATTCACTGTTAATTGCGCCCCAAAAGCCTTTAGCATTCGTTCCGTGTGATCCCTTGACAAGGCAGGTTCCGTCACGGTTGTAGCCCCTTCTACCATCAATCCAGCCAATAAAATGCAGGACTTGACCTGAGCCGAAGCGATGGGGGAATGATAATGAATCGGTTGGAGTTGTTGGCCACGAACCGCCAGAGGAGCCAAAGAACCCGATCGCCGCCCCCAAATAGTCGCCCCCATTTGGGTGAGAGGTCTAATAACCCTATCCATGGGTCGTTTTACCAGGGAACTGTCGCCTGTGATAGTAAAGAGGCGATCGGGGTGAGAAGCCAAAATCCCCAACATTAACCTCATGGTAGTGCCAGAATTGCCAGCATCAAGGACGCGATCGGGTTCCTGTAAATTACCGATACCACAGCCTTTGACCTTAATCTGTTGTGAGTTCAACTCCGAAATTTCTGCCCCCAACCCAGAGAAACACTCAGCCGTGCTGCGAGGATCTGCGCCTAAGAGTAAACCCTCAATGGTGGTAACTCCTTCTGCTAGGGCTCCTAACATTAAAGCGCGGTGGGAGATAGATTTATCCCCAGGAATGGTAAGGCTACCCTGGAGGGATAAACCGGAAGAGGGAGGGTTAATTTTGAGTTTCTGTTGGTTTTCTGTATTTTCTAGGGTGACAACTACAGATGGCATTAGGATAGATGTAGATAAGGATTGATATTCAAATCCTATCGCTTTAGGGGTCCTGAGTTCCCATCAGGACTGAAAATCCTATCAATTAACAAGATATTTTATGCTCACTCATCACCGCAAGCCTGTTAGTCTATCTTGGATTTCTACGGATTTACCACTGCGATCGCAAATTGAGACAGCGGCTACCTTGTACCAAAAAGACAAACAGCAGTTTCATTTTATCCTACAGGAACCAGATCTGTTAGACTATCAATCCGAGAGTCATGGCGATCGAGTCCCCATTGTACCGCCATGTCACCCACCCAGACTCCTGTGGTTGGAAGTGTCCCCCGCTCGTGCCGTCATGACTATGCAGGGGAACAGTAAATTTAGCTATCGTCATCTATGGCAAAAAGGGATGTACGGGCTCAGTCGTTATTATCTTCAGGGTCAGTCGGAGTCTTTACCGAATCAAATTCGCCTGCGAAATTTTACCCGCGACCTAACTTTAGTTGGTTATCCCCTGCCAGAATTTTTGCGACTGGAGTATGAACTTTGGTCGGAAAAATTGCGCCTAGGTAACTATGTTTTACTGCTAAAAATTCACCATTAATTAGTCGATTTCGGAGGACAATAAACTAGCATTTCCTGGGTTATATTATCATGGCGATCGCCTGCTTGCTGAGTCCTGATTGTGGCTTGGTGCATTTGTTGTTTGGCTTGTTTAAGTTGTTGTCGTCCTTGAAAGCTAACGGGGATAGTTTGTCCGGTTTCCAGCACCTGAGCCGTTTGGGTGAGACCTATGGCTATCTCCCGGAAACTCTGGCTATAACCATTTTGAAAAGTTTGTAATTCCTCGTTGTGAATATCTAGTTTTTCTACTTGGTTAGCGATGCCATCAAGTGCTACGGCTAACTGTTTGGTAGTCGCTATATCGTAGCGATCGCCTTGGGCTGTAATTAAGGAATTACCCCGGTGTACCACATCAATTAGTTTTTCGCATTGCCTAGCTTTTCGCGTATAACAGCCGCCCAAGAAAGTCGTTAACAGCAAGCTGAGTATTAAACACTTACCACGAGATAAAATCATCTGCGATCGTACCCTCCCATTGATGGGATTTGTTGATTAGTTTAACTGATACCTGGCTATTATTTCAAAAAACTACCCCCATGGCAAGACATCATAATGAAAATCACCCGGTTTCTGAGTCGGGGGGGTCAAGAAACCCGGTTTCTTTGAGAAACCCGGTTTCTCAGTCGGGGGGGGGTGAAGGCAGCAATTGAGGACTGCTGTCGGAGCCTGACTAGAGTCTAATTAATAATTAGAGACCTCGAAAACAGCTATAAATGACCAGATTTATCTACGACCAATTCACCAAACAATATATCCAGGAACTCTTAAAGCAATTAGGTGCAACTGAAACCAGCAAAACCATGGCTTCAGAAAGGCGAGAAATTGACATCTTTTTCACACCCCGCCCGGAAAATCTCGCCTCGGCTAGTAACCTAGGCTTATTGGGAAGATTAGCCACCACCAGTGAGGTTTTTGAGCCTTTTAGCAATCCTGTTAAACCCAGAGAAATTCGCAGTTGTCTGGTGAAGTTCCTAGATATGAAGGCGCAATGGGAACGCCAAGCCACTCGGGAAAAAAGACGGCTCGCTCCCGGAGAATCACCCCGGTTGTGGATTCTGACCCCCACCGTATCCCCTGCCATCTTAGCAGATTTTGGCGCTACCGTAGACTTGGAAAACTGGATGAGTGGGGTGTACTTTCTCCCCAAGGGACTGGAAAGCGCTATGACAGCTTGTTCATTAAATATGTGTAACAATGAATACCTATAACAACTTGGTGATCAACTAGGGCTAAACTCAATTCCAACTGGATTCACCCATGAGCCGTTATTCTGTTGCTTTTAGGAAAAAAGTGGTCACCGCCTATCAATTAGGCCAAGGCTCAATTAGGCAACTTGCAGAGCAATTTATGATGAGTCCTGCTACTGTTCATAGTTATATCAAAAAAATATCGAGAAACTCAAGATCTAACTCCTCAAAAGCCCGGGCTCAATCGTCCTAGCCAGCTATAATCTTATCGATACTTTATTATTCAGATGGTACAAGATTACCCAGATGGGACAGTTCGACAGTATCGAGAACATCTCCTAAATGAGCTGGATGTTTATGTCAGCGTCGGAGGAATGTGTGAATTCCTCAAAAAAGAAGAACTAACTCTTAAAAAAAAATTACCGGTCAGAAAAGGTAGCAACGGAAGAAGGTCAACAACAGCGATTTGATTACCGAGAGCGGGTGAGATATACCTCAAAAATGATATTCATTGATGAGACAGCTTTCTGGGTAGGGATGAGTCCCTCTATAGCGAGGAGTAAAAAAGGCAAAAAAGCATGATATTTAATACGTTTTTATTAAGACAAAAAATTACCTTAATTGGAGCCATAAGTATCGAATAATTGGTAGCTAAAAAAGCCATAGAAGGCTCTATGAAAGGTAAAGATTTTCAGGATTTTATTGAACAGGACTTGGTTCCGAGACTGAATCCAGGGGATGTCGTAGTTATGGATAACCTTAATATCCATAAAATGGAGGGCATTGAAGAAATGATCACTGCTACGGGAGCCAGAGTAGAATATTTACCACCCTACTCACCAGATTTCAATCCTATTGAAATGTTGTGGTCAACGGTTAAGTCAGTGGTCAGAATGTTTCCAACACGAGCAATGGAAGCACTAGAACAGTTAATTAAACTGGCTCTAATGCTGATGGAAATACGTTTAAGAACTGGTTTACTAAATGCGGTTACTGTACTAATTAAATATCGAACAAGCTGTAAGACTTCGTGGGCTGATTTGGTGTTGCGGTTGGGTTGGTTAAATCGGGTGGGCAGAGATGGACGCGGCGATAGTAGTATTTTGGCCTTTTATCATGCGACGTTTCAGGAGTATTTTGCAGCCTTGACGGTGGAGGATTGGGATTATTTTATGCCTCGGAATCATGTTAATTTTCCGGTGGCGGGGATGCGGTATCGGATTTTTGAGCAGCAGTGGAAGCAGGTGATTTTGTGTTGGTTGGGGCGTAAGGATATTAAGGCCCAGAAGAAGGAGGAGTTTATTCGGGCGTTGGTTGAATTTAAGGGTGGGGTCAGAGATTTTTATGGATATCAAGCCTATTTGCTGGCTGCTGCTGGGATTAATCAATTTAAGGCTTGTTCTCTGGCTACCGAGATGGTGCGGCAGGTGGTGAAGTGGGGGTTTGGTTATTTCAATACTGAAAAACAGGAATGGCGAACCTTTTTAGACCCCATCAAAGAAGCGGCGAGAGAGGTGATACCACAAACCATTAGACCCTTGGCGATCGCTGTATTGCTTGAAATTATCCGCACTACTGAGAATGAAAATAGCCGTAGGTGGGCGGCAGATAGTTTGGGGAAAATCGACCCAGGAAATCCCAAGGCGATCGCTGTATTGCTTGAAATTATCCGCACTACTGAGAATGAAAATAGCCGTAGGTGGGCGGCAGATAGTTTAGGGAAAATCGACCCAGGAAATTCCAAGGCGATCGCTGGATTGCTTGAAATTATCGGCACTACTGAGGATAAATTTACCCGTATTCAGGCGGCAGATAGTTTAGGGAAAATCCTCACCACACCTGAACAATATGCAGGAGTCGTCTCCGCCTTAAAAGACTGCCTCAGCGATGAAACCTACAGAGACAACTTTAAACGATTCGCTAAATGCTACAAACTCATCTGCAACTGTGCCGAAAACCTCCCCTATCCCGAATTTTATCAACCCTGGCACAATCTCCCCACCACCCCTCATCCCTAAGTGGAAGACAACACCTCCTTTATTCAACAGTGTAACCTCGCCCTTCTCCCCCAAATCCTCAACCAAGCCATCCAAACCCACCCCCTCAACTGCCAACCCATTTGCATCGATCGCAGCCGCTTCAGCGACCCCAGCAACCCCGCCTTGCCAATCTACACCACCTTGAAAAAAGCCGGTTGTCCCGCCAGTCCCGACGGTAAACCCGGTACCATTGCCGAATTACAAGCCTACTGCGAGGATGACCTCAGCGACCATCCAATTGCCCTCATCCTCTACGAAGAACCCACCGACTCACCCCCCATGGCGGTGGTTGTCCCCCAACCCCTCCCGGAGTGCCGATTACCGCAATTCCTAGAAAGCGACCCCGATTTGATTGCCCATCTCCTCCAGTGGTTGCAAAACTTGGCACGATGAACCGGTGAAATTAGCAGTAAATTCAATCCCTGATCATCGGACATGGCTCTGCTATAACCCGGTTGCGGGAAACTGGGCTATAATTGCTGTTGTTGGTGACACCAAAAGGCGATGGCAGCCACCCCTAAGTTACTACCATATTGATGACGCTTAGGTGTTCGGTTGTAGGGTATTTTTGCCCAGGGAAATCACTAATTGAATTAGGCGAGATATATGGGTGGGTTTAGCGATCGCCCAAATATTAATGCTGACACAAACCGCCGCCAAAAATAAGAGAATAAATGTGGGAGCCATCACCACACCGATCGCAAACCAAGTCCAAACATGAGCCACCAGAACACCAGCATATAAACTCGCCAATGCCGCCATCAATAATATTTGCTGCTGAGAACGTCCCACCGCTGTAAAGATCATGGTTTGCAGAGTAGCGATTAAATTCATCGGTACCAAGAAGGCGCAAATCATCCCACAGTTAGTCCGGGAAAATTCGGCGATATTACTGAAATCTAAAATCATGGTCATTTATAATGGTAGAACTTCCGAAAATATAGCTGATTTTTACTCCACAATCCTGAATCTTTGCCAAAATTTAATCATCTTTTTTCCGCAGGGCTGTTGTCCAAAAATTAGTGAACATCATCAGCATCGCACCTAAAAAAATTGTGGCAGCTAATCCCGCAGCGATCGCGGTTTCCCAATCAATGTTTTCCATAGAATGAATATCATGCTATCCGTGCCACCCATACCTTAGCACAAATACCCACCGCCAGAGAACGGGTAATCACCGACCCCATAGATTCTGTAACATATCTTAATATAGTAAACAGCAACACCTGAAGGACAGACATGGCTACAGAAAATCAAAAAGCACCTTGGGACATCAGTCGGTTTGTGAAAACCCTCAACTATTTTGGCGTAATTCCGTTTCTAGGTAGTTGTCGGTGGCTACAGAAGCTATTTGGGGGGGAAGCCAAGCCACCCAGTCCCCCCTCTGAAGTGGTCCTAGTCGTTGGCGCGACGGGGGGAGTAGGTAAGCGGGTGGTTAAACGCCTCCAGCAACAGGGTATCAAAGTAAGGGCCTTGGTTCGAGACCGGAAACGGGGACTAGAAATTCTGGGAAATAAGGTTGATATCATTGAGGCTGATTTAACCATCCCCGAAACCCTGACACCCCAAGTAATGCAGGACGTGACGGCAATTATTTGTTGTTCAGGAACCCGAGTCCAACCCGTAGAAGGGGATACCCCCACCCGCGAAAAATACTATCAAGGGATTAAATTTTATATGCCGGAGGTAGTTGATATTCCTGAATTGGTGGAATATAAAGGCATTCAAAATCTGATTAATGCTACCCCTAATACATTGCGGAATTTGGGTCAAAAAATTCTGTTTGACTTTACCAAGCCAGACGCTGAACTAAAAGCGACTTGGGGGGCTTTAGATGATGTGGTGATGGGGGGAGTTAGTGAAAGTTCCCTGCTACTAATTGGTGATGCTGCTTTATTTACGGGCAATGTTTCGACGGCTAATTCTGGGGGGTTTGTCTCTATCAGAACTCGGAATTTTGAACCCCCTTTAGATTTATCAGAATTTGCGGGAATTGAACTGCGTGTTAAAGGAGATGGCAAGCGTTATAAGTTTATTGCCCGCAGTGATGAAAAGTGGGATAGTATTGGTTATTGCTATTCCTTTGATACGGTTTATAATATTCCCATGACTATCAGGATTCCTTTTAAAGAATTGATTCCTGTGTTTCGCGCCAAAACCCTTAAAGATAATCCTGGTTTTAATCCTCAATCGGTCTATGCTTTTCAATTGATGCTGAGTAAGTTTGAATATGATGGGGAGTTAAACCCTAAGTTTGAACCGGGTATTTTTAAACTGGAAATTGAATCGATTAAAGCCTACGGAAACGCCGCTAAACCTCGGTTGGTGATGGTGAGTTCTGCCGGTGTGACTCGTCCGGGAAAACCTGGATTAAATTTAGACGAGGAACCTCCGGCAGTGCGGATGAATGACCAATTGGGAGGTATTTTAACCTGGAAATTGCGGGGGGAAGATGTAGTGCGATCGAGTAATATTCCCTATGCGATTATTCGCCCCTGCGCTATGACGGAAGAACCTGGCGGCGAGGCTTTGATGTTAGATCAGGGAGATACTATTAAGGGGAAAGTCAGTCGAGAGGATATTGCGGAACTCTGTATTAAGGCATTAAATGAACCATCTGCTACTAATGTGACTGTGGAGGTGAAGGCTTTGGCTAATGGCGATCGCCCTCAACATTCTGAACCAGAGTCGGGGTTATTTGCGACTCTCCAACCTGATTGAAGATTACCTTCCTTAAATAGTGAAAGCGGGCGATAATGCCCGCTGATTTATTATTTATGGAAACTCGGAAAATTAACCTGATATTAAATAGTTATTACCGGTTTATAGTCTTCCCTAAAATCAGGTATATTACACCAAAAACCGGGTTTTTTTAATTAACACAATTCCCGTTGAGATTAGCGAACATCCACAGAAACTAATGTATCTAGGGGTAATTCCCCACCAATAGCCAGTATCCGATAAACTCCATTTTCGGGAAGGCGGGTAGAAATGTTTTGGGTTCCTGTCTCTAAAATCTTGCCATGAGGACTGGCGATCGCTAATTCGACTCCAAACCCTGTCACTTTCATCATTTGACCCTGGCGACAACGAATAGTTAGGGGTTGAATGCTGTGAGCCGATAATGTGAACCCCACAGACCCATTATATTCCCCTGAACGAATTACAATAGGGCGATCTGGTAAAGAACGATACTGAGATAGTTTGTGGTTTATAGGGTCTGGTTGGGGTTCTGTTTGGGGTTCTGGTGATGGTCGTTCAATTTGAACCTCAATAGCACAATTGGTAGAGTCAATGCGTGGATAAATCATAACCCGATATATTCCAGTTTCCGGCATATTTCCCTGCCAACGACCGGAAGACACAAAGGCTAATTCGCGACCGGAAGGGCTATAAAGTTCAGCTTGCAGAGTTCCAGCCCAAACAATTAAGTTGACTTTTTCTCCTTTGTTAGCTGAGAAAATATATAAGGTGGGTTGTCCGATATTTTTGCGAATTTGACCGGATTCGGGTAAAGATAAAATTGGATATTGCATGGTAATTCACCTAATTAAATTTGGTTAAATTCGGAGATACTCTCGAGATGGTTGACCTGTTTAGATAGACGATCTAATAATTCTGCTAAAAATTGTTTTTCAGATGGGGGTATAACTTGAGGGTTATCTTTACAGGTGCGATCGCTTAGTTTATGATTGGTTAACATAGATATAATCCCTGGTGCTAAAGTGATTAGTCAGATACTAATGTCTGCGCTTGTCTATGTTTTTACTGTAGGATTGAAACTCTCAAATGTGGCGACAGCAGGTGATACTATCACGACTTACACATGGCTACCAGTTCCCCTGTGTATCCATAACCGCCCTTTACCTAGAGGTCTGGGGGGAAATTGACCCCAGGTTATGGACAGTTGCGTAAATGTCATGCGATCGCAGTAGTCAGCCCTAATCAACCATGATATAAATGATATTAGCATCGAGTAAGGAGTGGATAACTTTGCCACCAGATGAGATGAACTCTTACTCTCAAATTCCTACACAGTCAGATTTACAGGAATCTGAACACCTAAACAGCAAAGATTGTTTTTGTTCTGTAAGTGACGATCGTGCGGTCCAAAATCGCATTAAGCAGTGTTTAGGCATTGCTAAACGTAACAGCTTACCCGTATCCTTGGCACTAATGGGGATGGAAGGGTTAGATTTGTGTCTGCAACAACAGGGATATCATAAAACTGATCAGGTGTTAATGGAATTGATCCAAGAAATTCAGGATCACCTGCGCGAATGCGACTGGGTAGCCTACTGGGGTAATAATCAGTTTGTGATGGTCATTTTCTCCGACCCACAAGGTGCAAAAATTGCTCTCAAACGTATTTGGCAAGCCTTTAAAAGCCGCGACATTCACTTAGATGATGCAGTAATTACCTGTTCTGCTAGAATAGGTTTTACTCAAGTGCATCCTAATGAACACATGAATGCCTGTTTAGAACGGATGGAAGATGCCTTAAAGAAGGCAAAAACAAAAAATAAAGCCTTGGCTTTTTTGTCTTAAATATTTGCCAACTTAGAGACTATTACTACTGACTAAAATGTGATGATTAATGGCATTTACCACAAGCTACCACCACCGCCTTGATGAGACCGATAAATCTGATAATAATACCGATAACTATAAACATGAATCGCTACTCTTTCCTGTAGGATTTGTTGTAGCAAGTTAAGCCGTTTGGTATCAAAATCTGGGGATGGAGAAATCTGCTGTTGTTGTTGGAGAATAGCAAGCTGTTGGTTAAGTTGATTAAGGCGATCGCTTCCTGTAGCTTTAATTAATCTTCCAAAGGGAACATAACCTAAACTTTGATAGATAGGTTTCATGGGAGAATCATCATCATAAAGTAGCATATCCCCCGGAGTTTCAATGCGGATAATATTAGGAATCAAATCGGGATATTGACTAATAAAACTAGCTTGTGCTACAGGTCCGGATCCAAAAACTATAACTTTTAAATTTTCAGGATTAATCCCCGCATCAACTAACATCCCCGCATACAGAATAGCCGACCCACCTAAACTGTGTCCGGTGACGACAATTTCCACATGAGTTTTCGGGTCATTTTGAAGCTCTCGAATCGAGTTAATCATATCTTGGGAAATTTGATGATTAAACACAGAACCGGAATAATCACGGAACCCTTTATGAATTAACGCACCAGCATCATGATAAAGATGTTCCGGTAAAGCGGAGAGAGCAACAGCGATATCGTTGGGGTCTTCTAAGCTAGGATAAAGACCTTTAAAGCCAATTACAAATGATACTTTTTCTATACCACCAGCTATAATTTCTCCCCGGCTTAAAAAAACAGCATAGCCACCTAGAACCTGGTCTTTTTCGAGTATAAAAAAATCCGATAAGTTTAATCTGGTATTGACTACTTTTATAGCATCAGATTCAGTTTGATATAGTGTGGCAATATTGGCGATCGCCTGCTGCATTTCGGTGGGATTTCCATTTTTCTCAGCATCAAATAACTCGTAGATTAACTGGGTGGTGAGGTGAGAGGCTTTCCCAATCATTGCACATTCTCTATTTCCCGACCTACATAGGGATTCAAACTCTGGAGAAGTTATCAGGGGTAAATTGGCTGAAGATGGTTGATTAATTCCGGGGGCTATAACTAAAGTTGCCACCATTGTTGAATACAGAAATAGCTGTTTTTTGATCATGATAATTTACCCCACAAAAACTGGGTAGTTAATGACTGCTAAGACTACCAAATCATCCCGCCGCCACCTGTGTTTTGTAACTCATAATTCAAATCAGGTAGCTCCATTCCTTTAATCCCTCGACGTTGCAAAGCCGTGGGGGAAATGGTGGGGATATGTTCCTGCAAAAATTGTAACTGAGTGGCATCTAAACTATCAGCCAAAAACTGATTAATCGCCTGTTGATTTAATATACCATTGGCAAATAACATAGATATCTGTTCTCCCGTAGGTGCATTAATAAAAATTTCCTGTGATCCTGAATTAGGAGCGCTATGATAGCCAATGGTTTGGTCAATGATTCTAAAGACTTCGGTAGTACAATTTCTATTCAGGGTATTATACATTTGAGTTAACCCAGCTTGCTGGCTTTTGGTTATAGCGTTTAAAAGTAACTGATTTTTTTGGGCTGGGGTTAAATTTAATTGAATTTGTTGAACTTGATGACCATCTTCAATAATCATCCGTTGAACTCTCGACTCCAAGGAAACCAAACGATAGGCGATCGCAAAATTATCAAAGAAACCCGCCACCAAATCGAAGTTACCCCCCACCACGGCGACAGCTTCCACTGAAAAAATCAGGTCTTGTAGCTTCACGGGGGACTGATGAGAACCGGGAATTTGGGGAATTAACAGAACCTCGGAACCGGGAGAAAAACGAAATCTTAGTTGGGTATGGGCGGCGGGAATAGGAGATGGGAAATTTTCCAGTTGATAGATAACTTCTGCTACGGAGTTGGGGAGAATTTGAGCGACCCAAAACTGATTTTGGTGACTGACATTAGCTACAGCGATCGCCTGGGGTTCGATACCATATTCAGCCGCCTCAGCAGCAGATAAACGTCGTAGCGATCGCTGATGACAGGAGTTGATACACTTACCCTGGTGAATTCCCTGCGGCATTTTAGCTTGAGGATCAAAGCGATCGTTCACATCACACCGACAATTAGCATCAGGAAGAGTCGGTCTAGCGTCCACAACCCTACTAGACAACCCAGGGGTCAACAGGATAATTGCAGAAGTGAGAGTAAGCAACTTCATCCTGAAAATCTGCCTATTTTTCAAATATGCAGCCCTCCTAACGAATCGGACATCATTAGACCTATCATAGCAAAAATCCATCATGGCAACTATGACCATAAAAATCACCCCATCAGGTGAATTCATTGTCACTGTAACTAGATATCCTGTAAATAGAAACCCTCCGATCAACTTAAATTTATGCTTAACAAATCTTCACAGTCGGCTGATCAAGTAGCAATTTTATTTTTGATAGGTTATCTAGTTTTGTCTCTGGGTATAACTTTGGGCTTTCATATTACTGTGAATTATACTCAATCTGTCACTAATTCCATGACTGAATCTGATTTTAGTTTAATCCCATAAATCACTGTAAATCGCTGTAAATCCCATAAATCGCTGTAAATCCTGGAAATTATAACCCTTGACAATAACTCAACAAAATGCTAATGCAATGAGAAATTGCCCCCAAATGAGCAATCTCAAACCCATGGGTATTTTGAGTAGGAAAACTTAAACAAGCCGCCCTAGAAATATGCCCAAACTTCATAGCAATAGAAGCATCACTACCAAACCCCCGAATAATTGCCGATTGAATCGATACATTTACTCGCTGAGATGCTTTCCTTAATTCAGCATTTAAGCCCTCATCATAAATGCCATAACCATCTTGAGATAATAACACTGGTTTCTCACCAGATTCTATAGGATATTCTGGCGCTAGGGGACAAATTTCTAAAGCAATTAAAGCATCAAGACGGGTGCGATTCGTAAAATATAATGCACCGATCGCCCCTACTTCTTCCTTAGCCGATGCCACCAAATAGACCGTTACCGGAGGATTTTTAATCTGTTTAGCCAACTCCAATAAAATCGCGACAGAGGCTTTATTATCGAGGGTATAACTAGCGATATAGTCCCCCATACGAAAAGGTTTTTTCCGATGTTTTCCGACTACTACACGAGTCCCCGGACGCACCCCGGCTGCTTCTAAATCCTCTGGCGATCGCAGAGTTTCTACCCAAACATCCTCCCAAGTTAATACCTTATCAGTCTGCCAAGACTTTTGGGGGGACTCATGGGAAATATGGCGGGAACCAAAGCTAAGAATTCCTGAAATTGTCTGATGATCTCCTCGTAGGTCTACCACTCCCTCACCATAAACCCAAGGAAAAGATCCCCCTAATTTCCGAATCATGACCCGTCCGTTAGGCTCAATATTATTAACAATAGCGCCTATTTCGTCTTTATGTCCGGTAATAGCGATCGCCACATCAGGATTTTGACCAGGTATTTCAGCGATCACGTTTTCCGCCTGGTCTTTCCACACCTTCACCCCCAAATCCGAAAAGCGATCGAGGAGAAAGCTATCTATTTCCGACTCATCGCCACTAGGAGAGTGACACATCACTAACTGTTCAATAGTGGCAAATAGTTGGTCAAATTCCAATTAATCCCCCCTATATCTTAATTGTTGATTATTTACTGTCTTTCTTGGGTTTAAAAGCCGGCCCCCAAATTCCCCACAAAATTAACACAATTAAAACTATAAATGCCCGTTCCGAATTAACATCGATCATTGATTGCATATCCATTATAGGAGGCGGTTCTATAATCGGTGGATTCAGATCGGGATTTCTATAAAAATCCTGGTAGTTAATCACAGGTCGCAGAGTATAAGGATACTCATTAGCCGGTCGATGGCGGCGAGGTTGATGGTATTGTACCGGGTGAGGATCATGGTGTGGGTGGGGGTCATGGCGTCTAGTTGGCTGATGATGTCTAGGTTGTGGATGAGGTCTATGGTCTGCAAATGTATTGCACTCATCAATATAATGATGATGAGCAGAAGCCGACCCCACCCACATAATACTCCCGACCATCGCCAAACCAGTTATGGTCAACAATTGCCACTTTTGCATGAAATTTCTCCTCACCACCGTTGGACAATTTGACTATTTATCAATAGCAAATGGCAGTCAGTATATCACACATAGCAACCCTGGAAGCAGCTACAGCACCGGACCCGATAACTCAAAATTCCACGGCTTCCTCAACCTTCTGATTTGGGAAAGTCGGTAATTGAATAGCAGACCAAGACTGCAACTTCCGGCGATGTTGGGGATAGACTAAAGGTGCTGGCCAATTATCCCCTTTTTGTCGAGACCCCACCCCGGCTAGTTTAGGATTAGCCACTGATTCCTCTACTGGCTCCGGTGCGGCATATTCCAAACGGATACGCTGTAGTTCCTCTTCTACCAATCGAGGTTTCGGCCACTCATCCAGGACAGGTTCACCCGCCGGAACAATGGAATCAATAGATATCTCAAAGGGCGGTGGGGGTGCGATCGCCTCCGAATCAGAAACAGCCGACTTGGGCGATTCTCCCTGAGATCCTAAACCCTCCTTAGTGGATAGTAAAGGTGGCATAACTGGGGTGGGGTTATAATCACCTTCTGCGGGTGCTGTTAATTCGTCTAACCCCTCTTCTGACTGCTCTACTGACTGCTCTACTGATGAATCTTGCAATTGAGCAGACCAAGGCTGAACAGGTGAAGCCTTAGATAAATTCATCTGGCCATGAATCACAAAGGATGGCGATAATAACTCATTATCCGCGCCATCCATCTCTAGGGAGGGGGAGTCAACCATTAATTCAGGATTTGGACTCATACCAGATTCGCGGACTTCTAAGGAACGCTCCAAAGCCGCCTTAAACTGAAGAGTGTAGCGTTGTTGGCGTTGTAAACGCGATCGCAACTCACGGCAGGTATTTTGAGCCTGGACTAACTCATGGGACTGTTCATTGTAACTTTGACGAGTCATGGCACATTCTCTTTCCATCTTAGCCATGCGAGTTTGACTCGTATCCCACTGTTGAGTCAGGTTTTCGACCAAAACCTGCTGTTGTCGAATCACCCGGTTAGCAACATCTAGCTTTTGGAAAAGACGATTCACCTGTGCGCGGGTAAAATCGAGTTCCTGCAATTGTTGATGATAATTAGTTTTCTGTTCTCTTAACTGTTGATGACAATCTTCGAGTTGTTCGGACAGTTCAGCAATGCGATCGATTAAATCCCGGTTACAAGCGTGAAGTGCTTTAATCAGAGGAGTTTCGCGACTACCCTCAACCTCATTCATCGGCCCAGTAGCCACCTGGGGCGGTAATCCTTCCGTCCTAACAGAGGCATTTTCTGGAGATTGTTTAACCAGCGGAATTTGATCAATGGCGATCGCATCAGGAAAATTAACCGTTTCCCAATCATCATCCCCTGTGTGGGAAATGTGGGTCAGCGGCTGCGCCACACCAGCTTCATACTCTGGGATGGCTGCTTCATCGGGGGACTGATTCAGGGGGAGATCGGCTTCAGACATGGACATATCCCAGACAGTTCAATAATCTCAGCATTAGTCTATCTTGACAATTGACAGACTTGGAGCTTGAAACATAGCCAAATATATTCTGAATATGGTTTCCTATTTTATACACTACTGTTGATTTATGCTTTCCGATTTAACTGCAAATCCCAACATTTGGCTTCATATCTCACTGGTGGGTCTATGGTTAGCCTTAGTCCTGATTATTGCTGAAGGACTCAACCGCCTATTTTCCGTAGACCCCGAAATATCCCGAAAGGTCGTGCATATTGGCACCGGAAACGTGATTTTATTAGCTTGGTGGCTGCACATCCCCGCCTCCATCGGTATAGCAGCCGGGGGATTATCGGCGGCGATCGCCTTAATTTCCCTAAAAGTCCCCATTCTCCCCAGTGTTAATAGTGTCGGCCGCCAAAGTTTAGGGACATTTTTCTACGCCATCAGCATTGGTATTCTGATCGCCTGTTTTTGGCCGCGCCAAGAACCCCACTACGCCGCCCTAGGAATTTTAGTCATGACCTGGGGAGATGGTCTCGCCGCCACCATCGGCCAGAAATTTGGTTCCCATAAATATCAGGTCTGGGGAAGTCAAAAAAGTTGGGAAGGTTCCCTCACCATGACTTTAACCAGTTTTGTAGTATCTGCCTTAATTTTACTCCCAGTCTATGGTAACACCTGGCAAATTTGGAGTATCTCCCTAGCCGTAGCCATAGCTGCCACCCTCTTAGAAATGGTATCTAAATTGGGTATTGATAATTTAACCGTTCCCCTCGGTAGTGCGGCGATCGCCTTCTTTCTCCATCAACTTTCTTAATCCTACCCAACACCAAAAGCCTCCAACCAAACCATAGCCAGCCCCAGAGCTAGTATAGACACCGCCGGACATGGCATTGCATCTCGCATCCGTTAGCCCAGGTGAAAATACTAGCACTAACTGCTATAGGTTCTGATTGGAGGACAATCCCATGCTCGAACTTTAAACCAACCCGCTAAGACCTTCTGTATCACGCCCACTCTACCCCTTACCGTTTACTTCAGGACTGGGGAAGGCTTTTTACAGGGAGTTCCTTCAAAGGGGCTAGGACCTACTTCTGGATAAGCATCGTCACTGGGGCTAAAAATCCTAATGACTGCTTCGGTCAGGTAAGCCATCATATTCGATAGTTTAGACATCATATTCATGATAAAACCTCACTTTTTTGTTGCCCTATATGTTTACTATATTACATGGAATTTCAGGATTTGCACACTATTTGCAATATTTATTTGCAATCAACGGATAATTAACCATAATCCCCAAATCATGTTATAATGTATAAGTTGTGCAGTTTTTTTGGGTTTCATCTACCTGACTCAAATCTAGCGATCGCCTTCTCTAAGCAACTCCCTAAAATCCGTACAATTACTCAAACAATATCCCCTCAAAGTTGAGTGAATAACAATCACAGTTTTTTTAAGTTTTGATAATTTTTGTAAAAAACAGTTAATCAAAGGGGAGACCAGCCAAAAATAGGCGGGCGATTTAGCCCGCCCGAAGGCTTTAGAGTTTGACTTGGCTACCGTGTGCGCGAGGATCGGTGTTAGCATCCCCAGAGGGAGTAACAGGGGCTTTAAAAGTGGAAACCTGACCCATAGTTTCGACAGTTGGCATCAAGTTACCAGCGATCAAAGCATCTAAACGAGACCCTAGGTTAGGTCGGGGAATTTCTCCGATCGCCTCCCCCATAACCTCAGCTTGATCATTGAGAAAGACAAAATGGGGAATCCCATCAACTCGATACTTGAGAATTTCTGGCAGCCATTTAGTATTATCAACATTAAGCATCACAAAATTAATGCGATCGCCATAACTGTCGCGCAGATCTGCCATATCTTCAGCCATAGCCTGACAGGTTGTACACCAATTAGCATAAAACTCCATCAAAGTGGGTTTACCATTACTCAAAGCCACCTCAAGAGGGGTTGATTCCGTCGCCAGTTCCGTTAAAGATATAGATGTAGCATTAGTTCGGAAACCCCAAAACACCAAGACACTGAGAACAATTGCCACTATAGCAATCAGAAAGTTTCTCAAACGAGTGGTGAATGAAGAAGTAGTTAAACTAGAATCAGATGGATTTGTACTCATTTAATGCAGCTAGTCACAGAGATAATCGATTAGGGTACAGTGTAGCGAATTCGACGAGTGCGGGGAAAATAGAAAGCGATCGCCCCACCAAACCAGCCACCATTGGCGATCGCATGGTATGATGGAACTGCTGTATACTGGCGGGCAGCATGAAAAAACGAGTCACTTTGACTTTTCCCAAACGTTCAGTGCAGATGCCAATTACCTACCGACTGGCCAAAGATTTTAATGTAGCTGCTAATATTATTAGAGCGCAAGTGGCCCCTAATCAGGTAGGAAAACTGGTAGTAGAGTTATCCGGAGATATAGACCAACTCGAGGCGGCGATCGATTGGATGCAATCTCAAAACGTCACAGTTTCCCTGGCCAGTCGAGAAATTATCATTGATGAACAAAGCTGCGTAGACTGTGGACTATGTACAGGTGTATGTCCCACAGAAGCACTCACTCTCAATCCCGAAACCTTTTATCTAACATTTACGCGATCGCGTTGTATTGTCTGTGAACAGTGTATTCCCACCTGTCCCCTACAAGCAATTTCCACCAATTTATAATAGATATCCTACCCATGACATCCCATCAAATAGCCCCTATGCTTTGGGTTTCAATTTTCTTGTTGATGCTCACCTATATGGTGTTTGGGTGGGGTTTATTTAACCTAAAAATAGAGTGGCACTTGTGGGTAATTATTAAATTAATCATCATCTTAATCGCCCTATTTTTCACAGTTCCATTAGAGAATTTAAGCCGTCCTCTCAATCGCTGGTTTCAGTCTAATCTTGGCGCTTTTTTATCTGTAGTGTTTGGTGCTTTCTTATTGGTAGTCCTAGCCACCCATATGGAAGTTTTTACCACCATTCTGATGGCTTTATCCGCCACTATCCTCACCCGTATGGAACTACAAACCCACAGCACCAAAAACTGGCAGGCATTTTTAGTCCTGTGTCTCGTGTCAATGCTGGGGCTAGTAGTCGGTTGGCAACTTCATCACCTAGCCAGTATAATTTAGCCGTAGTTAGCCAGAAGTTCCGGTTGTAATACTTGGTTTAATTTACCACTACGATATCCCTCTAGGTCTAAGGTAACATACAGAAAACCCAATGCCTGAAAAGTTTGCACCAAAACTGGCAAATCATTTTTAATGATAAAGTCCTTAATTTGTGCTGGTGGCAGTTCAATCCTAGCTGTGTCTCCCTCAGAGCGCACCCGCAGATTTTGCCAACCCAGGCGGCGCAAATAAACCTCAGCACGTCCGACCCTCTGCAATTTAGCGATAGTGATTTCTTCTCCATAGGGAAAACGGGAACTTAAACAAGGTTGAGAAGGCTTATCCCAGCAACTTAACCCCAGGTATTTAGAGATTTCCCGCACCTCAGCTTTAGTAACTCCCACCTCCGCTAAAGGCGATCGCACCCCCCTTTCCTTAGCTGCTTTCACCCCCGGACGATAGTCCCGCAAATCATCAGCATTCACACCATCAACGATATATAAATAACCCCGTTGTCTAGCCAAGGGTTTAAGCTGGTCATGCAGTTCACTTTTGCAGAAATAACAACGGTTAACCGGGTTATCGGTGTAATTAGGATTAGCCATTTCCTGAGTGTAGATTTCCTCATGAGATATGCCAATCATCGCCGCCTGAATGCGAGCATCTTCCAAATCTTCTGGTAACAGGGAAGGGGAAACAGCCGTGACAGCCAAAGCGCGATCGCCCAAAATATCATAGGCAATTTTCGCCACCAAGGTACTATCTATCCCTCCCGAATAGGCAATTAAAGCCTGCTCCATTCCAGTAAATAGGGATTGAAGTTGTTGTAATTTCTCGCTCACCATAGTTTTTTGTATTATTTACCCCTAATTACAGGTTATCATCTTCAACGGTCTAGGCATACCTGGTCTTTGCTAGCTGCCATACTAAGAGCGATCGCACAGACAAAAATTGAGCCGGGAGGTTTCGCATCTGGAAAACGCCGGCTCATATTCTTAATTCGCAATTGCTAAGATCAAACTCTCATTATCGGTTATATCAGTGAATATCCTAGCCCACCCACTCTAAAACCGCTTCCTCGCGGGTATTAGTGTGACGTTCAGGAGTTTCACGATTAAACTTCATGTGAATCGAACGGGTTTGCTCACCATCAGCAGCAACCGCCATAATCGGATAGTCAAATTGACCATCAGGGAAATACATTTGGAATCGGAAAGTACCATCAGGATTGAGTTTAATCGGTCGTCCGCCAATACTAACCTTAGCATCAGGCTCAGTAGCACCATAAATGATTAACTCAGCATCAGCCACCAACCAGAATTTACGGGGACGAATGGGAGGCATTGATGCAGCCATCCCAATACCAGACATCCCAATACCGGACATCGAGTAGCCTAGGGCGGCACCGGACATGGTAAAACCAATACCAGACATCCGTTCCGCCATACCGACACCGGACATTCCCACCCCGGACATGGAGTAACCTAGGGCGGAACCCGATTCGGTGATTGAAGCACCGGACATGGAGTAACCCATACCGACACCGGACATTCCCACACCGGACATGGAGTAACCTAGGGCGGAACCCGATTCGGTGATTGAAGCACCGGACATGGAGTAACCCATACCGACACCGGACATTCCCACACCGGACATAGAGTAACCTAGGGCGGAACCTGATTCGGTCATTCCCACGCCGGACATGGAGTAACCCATACCGACACCGGACATTCCCACCCCGGACATGGAGTAACCTAGGGCGGAACCCGATTCAGTGATTGAAGCACCGGACATGGAGTAACCCATACCGACACCGGACATTCCCACCCCGGACATGGAGTAACCTAGGGCGGAACCGGATTCGGTGATTGAAGCACCGGACATGGAGTAACCCATACCGACACCGGACATTCCCACACCGGACATAGAATAGCCTAGGGCGGAACCGGATTCGGTCATTCCCACGCCGGACATGGAGTAACCCATACCGACACCGGACATTCCCACACCGGATTCTGTTAGGCCTAAGCCGACACCGGACATTCCCACACCGGACATGGAGTAACCTAAACCGACACCGGATTCTGTTACGCCTAAGCCGACACCGGACATTCCCACACCGGACATGGAGTAACCTAAACCGACACCGGATTCTGTTACGCCTAAGCCGACACCGGACATTCCCACACCGGAGATGGAGTAACCTAAACCGACACCGGATTCTGTTACGCCTAAGCCGACACCGGACATTCCCACACCGGAGATGGAGTAACCTAAACCGACACCGGACATTCCCACACCGGAGATGGAGTAACCTAAACCGACACCGGATTCAGTTATCCCTAAGCCGACACCGGACATTCCGACACCGGAGATGGAGTAACCTAAACCGACACCGGACATTCCCACACCGGAGATGGAGTAACCTAAGCCGACACCGGATTCAGTTATCCCTAAGCCGACACCGGACATTCCGACACCGGAGATGGAGTAACCTAAGCCGACACCGGACATACCGACACCGGACATAGAATAGCCTAGGGCGGAACCGGATTCAGTCATTCCCACACCGGACATGGAGTAACCTAGGGCGGAACCGGATTGAGTTACGCCTAAGCCGACACCGGACATTCCGACACACATGGAGTAACCTAGGGCGGAACCGGATTGAGTTACGCCTAAGCCGACACCGGACATTCCGACACCGGACATAGTTTCACCGACACCTGATGCCCACTTACCGACACCAGAGGGGAAAATATAGGAACTGATGCCATGTTGGAAACTGGAAACATGGTGCATGGAACCAAATAGGGAACCAGCGATGCGTTGAGCTTCTGCTTCTTTGGCTAGATTGAAGAGGTCGTCGTAAATGCGATCGCCATAAGATAAGCCAGGGGGTGATAGTTGGGCAAAAGTTTGACCTTTGAGTTCATCACCCCAAGATACTGTAATGAATTGGTCATCAATCCACTCAGAGGGATAAATGGGGGGAATCCGAACCGCCTGGGAACGGGCCATAGCTAACCAGCGACCATCAGCGCAACGGTAGCCAATTTCGATCACATAATCGCGATCGCTTACAGGAATTGGTAAATACCATTCCCGCGCCATTTCATCGCAAGGGTATTCCTGAACGCTGTGGGGACTCTGATTGCTGAGATTTATACCTGTTACGTCATAAATCCGTAAAGCCAGTTGTTGCCCACCTAATCGCCGGAATTGTTCTTTTTGTTGACTGGAGATATCCCAGTAAGCATAAGCCCATTCCGGGTCTCTTGCCATCATAACTACGCGACTTTCACTATATCCGCTGCCAAGTTCCACTAGATTTTCATCAACTGAGGACAGGAAATCATCTGTTTGTTCTTCCTGGCCTAATGTAAACTTTGCTACTTCCACTTCTGCTTTTGCCTCCAAAGTACGGGATTGACTAGGGGATGAAAATCTTTGACGTTCAATATCTTGAATGGCAGCTAAAAGCTGGGCTTTACGCATTCGGCTATAGCGAGAAATACTGTACTCGCTGGCGACTTTGCGTAATTGTCGCAATGTCATTTCTTCCAAGGGGGGTCTTTCTTTGGCCATAGGTTGGTGATCTCCATGTGTTCAGACAGCAGGCTGTTGGCTCTGTAGATTTTCTTTGGGATCGTGGGGATCGCTCTCGTTAATCAACATATTGCAGAAAATATCCAGAGGGGTCAAGGGGTAATCCCAAAAATTATAAGTAAATATACTGTTTTATAAGGTTTTTGGGATCATTGTGTCATAGTTTCATGATATATCATGGAATTGGGGATCGTCTGCATCCCCAAAAAAATCCCCGGCGTGGGCCTGGGGTTGTAGGTAGATTCGTGAAGTACCCCACCCTGCCGCCCTAGAGGATGGGGCTTCCTGATTCAACGGGAACTGCATCTAACAAAACCGATGTTTTGCCAGGTTGTCTTACACTCCCTCCCCAGGCAGTATCGCTGGTTCCCAACGACAATACTTGTACTGAGCATAGT
>Ga0213835_100753_pt1 | contig 26141 bp, 22 predicted proteins | sample SWPATP01_FD_160576 | JGI IMG/M metagenome (GOLD analysis project Ga0213835, IMG submission 160576) | Coastal seawater microbial communities from Marineland, Florida, United States - SWPA TP0 #1 | ecosystem: Environmental > Aquatic > Marine > Coastal | place: USA: Florida | collected 2016-08-05 | reverse complement strand
AAATAGTTGAACATATCTTGCAAGAGACTAAATTTAAGGCGGTGGAGAAACTAAGTCAACTCGGTTTAACACCGGAACAAATTGCCGAATCCTTAGATTTACCCTTACCAGAAGTTCAGAATTGGATAGAGTAAATTTATGTGAATTTTGAGAATTATGGATTAGATTATCTGGCATCACAGTATGGATTTTGGATGACACTATTCGGTTCTACACTATCGATAAGCCAGGTACTTTTCTTTTGGTCAAAAATTAAATTAAATATCAAGCTTTCACAGGGAGTCTGGCCATTTTTCATGTGGTATTTCAACCACACTTTAATTTTGGCTTTGCTATTATTTTTAGCAAAAGTCTGGAAGGCATAAACATCAACTCTTCTGATAGAATCCCACCAATTATCATTAACCCTTTGAGCGGCTCTTCGTCGCCAAGAGTCGCTGAGTAACTTGATAGCTTCTTGTCTATTGCTGGGGGCTAACTGATAATACCTAACAATTGTGTCTTCAGGAGCAGAAGTATTCCCTGTTCTATTTAAAGCTGACGAGCTAGTAGTATTGTTGTGAGACCTGGGAATATAAGATTGAGGCTTAATTAATATTGCTGCAATAATAAAAGCACCAGCAATCACACTACCGATAATTACCTGATCTTGCCAATCTATTTTTTGTTGATTTTCTTTCATATCTAATAGCTTCCTATTGAATTGGGTTTGACAGCATATCTTAAATAATTTATTTAGGTTGACTATGGGAATTTTGGGGATTATGATTTTTTTCTAATTCTTCTTGTCTCCTTTTTCTTTCGTTTTCTTGAGAAGTTTTAAAAGATTCTGCTAATTGATCTTCAATATTGGGTACACGATCAATTCTGGCAAAATCATAGTCGGTTTTATCCTCCTCTTGTTGTTCTATGGAAGAAATAGGTTTTGCTGATGACATGGCAATTTCTGAGGGAGGAGAAGCATACCCCAAACCAACAATTGCTTGTGCAATTTCAACTCCGGTATACAACTTATTAACCACATCACCTAGCTTCACCTTTCTTTGTTCGGCAGTCTTAATTTGTTGCACTAAAAACCCCATATATTTTTCACAGCCATCAATTTCACCTTGATAAGTAGATGACAGTTTTTCAAACAAAGGTGCAAATTTATCAAATTGTTGATCGTGCCAAGTCAATTTAATATTTTCCCATTGAGTAGCTACCTTTCCCCACTCTTGCTGTAACGTTCCTCGAAATTGATCTAACTGCCTGAGCAAGCACTCAGCATCTTCTAAGTTAAAAGAAGTTGGTTTAACCATATCTATCTTTTCCTGATTTATAAGTCGGCTAAACGTCCAGACAATTTTTGTTTTTTAGTCTCATTTATTTCAATTTGTTCTCGAACAAATCTGATGTATTGATCGCTTTCTTTTTCCGCATCATTATAAGTAGAGATAAATTTCTCAAATATCGGTTCAAATTTATCAAATTGTTGATCGCGCCAAACCGATTTAAGATTGCTCCACTGGTTCAAAACCCTTGACCATTCATCCCGGATAGCCTCGTGAAACTGTTCCAGTTCTTTGAGTAGATCTTCTGCATCTTGAGCATCAAATGAAGTTTGAGCCATAACCCTTTCTCCTTTTATTAATAATTTTGTTCAAACTCTTTCAAGATATCATCAAACTTTCTGAGCCATTCCAAGGCATCGTCACCCGCTTCTAAGGCTCTTTGTACCATGTCTTTGGTTTGGTCGAAATCTTTAGTAAATTTGTCTTTACTTTCTCCTTTCCAAGAATCATCACATTTTCTCCAAGCTCCTTCAACTGCCTTAAATTTATCAGTTGTTAAATCTTGGAAATCAGACAAAGCCGCAATAAATTTGGCTAACTCTTGTTCGTCAATATCCAAATCTCTTGACATCCTACAATCTCCTAATCACGTCAACCGTTGTTCAAAATTATGGCAGTATTCGCCAATTTCTTCTTTTGTGGGGACAGCATAAGGCTTAAATTTCTCTAAACCTGCGGTCGCCGAATCATCCCGAAAATAAGCTCTGAGTCGTGGTAACTTTTCAGCATGGACTTCTCCTAATAGCAATCGAGAATCATCTCCCGGCATATTCAAGGCAACCCGCAGGTCAAAATGGGTTAGCCAAGAACGATTATCCCCGGTCAGTTTGAGAAATGTTTTCATATCTTCTAACCAGAAAATAGTATGGATACCCAATTCAGACCCTTGAGAAATTAGCTTGAGTAGTCTTTCGGCATCTTCGGAAGGTTCTTCACTACGATGACCCATAACAGGACGTAAATTTTGCGATCTGTTTAACCCTCCCACTGCATAGACAAAAAATAGGGAATCTCCTAAATCATCGGGATTTTGGTCTGGGTTTTCTTCTCGTTGTTTTAAACGTCTTTCAAATTCTTCATAGGTCTCGTTTAATAAAGTTTCAGCTTTAATAACTTGACAATCTGGATCGGCAAAACGTTTAGCGATTTGGGTGGGGAAGTAAGAGTTAAAGGCATTCCTGAAATTGATGGTCATTTCTGTCCAGTCATTATCTTCATCAGGAATGGATAAATCAGCAATCATAAACCGTGCTTTTTGGGGTTGATAGCAATGAATTAAACTCATTAATATTCCCCCAATAATTCCCAAGACAATTTCTTCAGAAGAGCCAACTATCATCATGTTATTGCGGGGACGACGACGGAAAATCGCTTTAGTATGATCGCCAATTCTCATCGGTTCTCCCAGCCAAGCAATCCCCGGAGTTTCTTGAACTACCCAATCTGGTTCTTTAATAACTTGTTTATTTAATTCTTTCAGGGAGAGCCATTCAGTCATATCCGATAATTTAACTAATTGTCGATTATGACTTAATTTAGTCGGTCGAGATCCATTAAAGAGAATTAAAGGTTCTGAGCGCTGATAATGATTTTGATTGACAATTTCCTGAATATTGACTAAGGCATTGGATCTTTCTTGAGCAGAAATATCAGCGACTTGACCGATCTCATTTTGATTTTTCTTACCATAATCTTTGTTATAAATCACCTTACCTGGTTTGTCCAGCAAATCTACAGCATCGGTATTTCCTTCCGCTAATACTGAAGATGCTGTACTTTTATCCATTTGCTGTGCCATTCTCAGGTCAATTTGTGAGTAAATACCTCGACTCATATTGGGTACATTGGGAGACTGAGATGCAATTAATAAATGAATCCCAAATGCACGTCCTTGTCGGGTTATATTATCCATCACTTGGTTGAGACTGCGGGTAATATTATCATTTTCCTGGAACATATACTGAAACTCATCAATGACCACTAAAATTCGTGGCATTGTTTCTCCAGTTTTATCCCGGTAATCTTGCAATTTGTTTAAGTTTCCTGCTGATTTAAACTTGATGCTGCGTTCTTCGATTTGTTTATTGACATACTCTAAAACACTTAATCCAAATTCGCGATCGCTTTCAATCGAGACAACTTTGGCATGGGGTAAGGCTTTTTCTTCGTTCAACTCTTCGGCATTTTGAGAAGTTTCTCCCTTTTCTGGATCGACATACATTTGAAACTCGACTCCCTCTTTAAAATCAAGTAAATATAACTCCAATTCATCGGGAGAATATCTCAGCGCCAAACTGACAATAATTGCATGAAGCGTATAACTTTTACCTGAACCTGTTTTACCTGCTAACAAACCATGACTGACCAGTTGTTTGTCTTCATTTTCACCTAACCAAAATTCCAACTTATCCATTGCACCCATTAAACCGATAGGCGCTCTGATTTCTTTCCTGCTATCCTCAGACCATGCTTGTTGGGGATAAAGTTTGGAAAAGGGTAGAGTTTCAACACTAATTTTTTTCGCTTCTTCTGTAATGAGTTGTAGGATTTGATTAAATTGTTCGTTAGGTGGGGGTTCATCTAGTGCGACTTTGAAAACCAAATCATTAGGTAACTTCAACTCAAATAAGGACTGATTGGTATTTTGAGATGAACGAAAATTCTTTTGTCGAGCCGCAGTTTCTTCAGTCGGATTGATATCTAAACAGGTCAGTTCAATTTCGTCTCGACTATTGATTGAGTGAACTTTAACTACAACTTTTTGGCCGACAGAAACCGCTTCTTCGGGTCTGTATATTCTTCGATCTACTAATTTTGGGGTTGGTACAAATCCTTGAGTATTGGGCAGAAATTCAACATAAGCACCCCCAGAGGTCAAGCTCGTAACATATCCCGAATAAACATTGCCCTGCTTGGGTTTTGCTCCCACACTCAAGCCATGTGTGGGGCTAATAACGGTACAAAAATCCTCAAATGTTCTGTAATCAAAGTTTTTCGGTTTCTCCAAAGTTTCGTCAATATGCAAAATCACATAAACACCCGCCCTAGAACCATTTAACCGGATGCTTTTCAGATCTTCCCACGAGTTGTTGTCAAAGCCAGTGGGAAAATCAGCAATAAATAAATAACGATAGGGTTCCGCTACAGACTGAGCCGCAATATTATAATCTTCTATGCTTTGGTAATTTTTACCTAAATAGTTTTGTAGAACTTGCTCAATATGTTCGGTTAACCCTCGCAGTTGTTCTCGAATATCATCACTGCGAGTATAGGTTTTCTGACCTGAAATAAATTGATGTAAATTCTTGAAGGGAAAAGTATTTCCCATGCTTACCGGGTCAATAAATATTCCTTTTAATTTTCTGACGGGGAAGGTACTGACCACTCGCAAAGCGATAGACTCTAAACCCGCAAGTGCGGCTTGACGAGATTCCGCATCACTGCTAAAAATTGCAATGTGTCCGGGCTTAAAGTTGGGCAAATGATTAGAAAAATCTCGGATTGGTATCAATGCCGGAACTCTAGCGGGTGGCTGTACTTGATCCAGTAAAAATTCACCAATTCGTAAAACACCAGGAGCCAGACCACCATTTTGAGGTTTATAACTATCGCTATTCTCTGAAGGTGTCCAACGGGGATCATTCCAAGAAGCTGATAATAAGCGGGGGTTATCAATTTGATTTACTAATTGACTAATTTCTTTTTGTTTTTGTTGCAATTTTTGAGAAAAAATATTGCCCTCAAAAATCGCTCTTTCTTGAGCAAGCTTAGTATCTTCATTGACTATATATAAATTTGATAATACTTTCTTTTTTAAACTTTCTGTTTGTTGTTTTAATTCACTTTCATTCGCCTCTATTTTCTGAGAAAATTGTTTTTCTTCTTGAATAATTTGATTTTGCAAATCAGCTTTTTTTAGATTTTTTTCTTGTTTTTCTTGGATTAGCTTATTTAAATTTTCTAAAAAACTTGCCATATTTCCTCCCTATTTGACTAGAAAATTAAAATCTTAAAAACATAATCAAGTGGAATTTACTCATTCAACAGACAAAATTATAAGAAAATATATTAGTGTTACCCAGAAAGTCGTTGCCAAATCTTGCCAGACGATTGTGACAACAACTGCAACAATAACAGTTGAAACAAGGCGCAACATTTTTTGATTTTTCAGGTTTTCTATTTTCTTTTCAATTTCATCTAATTTCTCGCCAACCTGAATATTTTGATTTTTTAAAGATTCTAATTGATATTTTTTTTGATTTTTTATGTTTTCTATTTCACCCTTTTTCATGTTATTGATATTTTTGATTTTTTCTAAAGTGATATTGATATCATTTAAGGCTTTATTGATGCGATCGCGATCTGTCTTTTCTCCAGAAACGTAGTTACAGTCAGTTGTGGGCAATGATGAAATGTCGTTGATGCCCAATTGTTGAGCCAATTTATAAGCTTCTTTTTTGCGAGAATTATGCCAACTCAATTCTCGTTTAGCATCTAGCAGCTTTAAATGTTGAGTATTGATGGCATGAAGAGCTTGGTAATAGTCTTGAAGCAGATTTAGGTCTAAATTTTCTGGGTAGTTTTGCTCCATTGTTTTGCCTGAACAGAGTAATTTGGTCAATCAAGCATTAAATGTATCTTCGTATACCATAAATTTTCCGGGTGTAGATCCTTTTCCGATTGATGTGGTTGACTGTTTCCTCGGAACAGCTTTGGCAATTTACTTAAAATAGTGGATGATCAACTCTGGTTTTAATTTTGCTCAAAATCAGAGCTATTGGCAAGTCGGAAAAGGACGGAAAAGGACGGAAAAAGACGGGAGTTTGATTAAGAAATGTAAAAATTTAGGATGGTTGCTTCTAATGGTAGATGACAAGATGTTTCCCAAGCGGAATTGAGGGGCAATGGGGTAATGGGGTGTCAGCAGTGGAGCGATTCAACTAGGTAAGGCTTGGATAGTCTACCGTTGGTGGTTTAAAAGGAAGTGCGGAAGGGTCAAAAATAGAGGGAGATCGCTCTCTAACGTCCTATCAAAATGCTATACTGTTTTTCACACTCTGCGATGAGAAACGATTAACTATGACCATCGCCCAATCCTCAGAACTGGGAATTACCTCACTTCCCGATCATACCCAACTCCCCGACTCCGACGGTACTTTTGTGAAAAACTTTCAGGAGCATCCCCAAAGTATCTTATTGACTGATTCCATTCAATCAACACTAGATAGTATACACCCAGACCAGCAATATGCTATAGGTCAAGATTGTGGTATCTATTGGCGGCTGACAGAACCCCCAGAACGCGGGGCGGAATGTCCAGACTGGTTTTATGTTCCCAACGTTCCCCCCAGCCTCGACGGAAAATTCAGACGTTCCTATGTATTATGGCAGGAATATATCCCCCCTTTAATTGCCATAGAATTTGTGTCCGGTGATGGTTCCGAAGAACGCGATCTCACTCCCTTATCTAAAATTTCTGGAGAACGTCAAAAACCCGGTAAATTTTGGGTATATGAACAAGTTATCCGTCCGGCTTTCTATGCTATCTATGAAGTCCAAAAAGCCAGTGTAGAAGTCTATCACCTAGTGGAAAATCACTATGAGTTAGTGGCGGCGAATGAAAGAGGTCACTATCCCATTCACTCCATGGGTGTAGAATTAGGGATTTGGCGGGGACAGTATAGCAACGTAGAATTGCCTTGGCTGCGTTGGTGGGATAATCAGGGTAATTTGCTATTAACGGGGGATGAACGGGCTAGAATTGAACGTCAGCGGGCGGAAAATCAACGTCAGCGGGCTGAACAAGCCGAACTAGAGTTACAGCAGGAACGCCAACGAGTCGAAGCTGAACGCCAACGGGCGGAAAGACTAGCGGAGTTATTACGCGCCCAAGGAATTAACCCGGAGGAACTTTAAATAACTGTAAATAGAGGCGATCGCTCTCCCAAATCCTCCCTATTGGAACTCTCAGGAGTTGATCATTTCATCCAAACGGGCTAGGACTTCCTGACTGTGAATGGCCGGAATCACACCCACAAAGGTTTCTCGGAGAATACCATCAGGATCAATAATAAATGAATGTCGCATCGAAAAGAAATTTAACCATGAACCATAAGCCTTGCTGACACTTCCATCAACATCAGCTAACAGCGGAAATTTTAACCCCTCAGAGTCGCAAAACTCGGCGTGGGAGTCCACATCATCAGCACTAATCCCTAAAATTTGGGTATTTCTAGCCATATATTTCGGCAAGTCTTCCTGAAAGCGACGGGCTTCTAAGGTACATCCTGGCGTAAAATCTTTGGGATAAAAATAGACTACTACCCACTGACCTCGGTAGTCTGATAGAGACACCTCCCCGTCTCCGGTATTTGTGGGAAGCGTAAATTCTGGCGCGGGTTCATTTAGCGGCGGCAGTTGACCACCCAAGGCTAAGACCGGACTCGCTAGGTTTAGGTTAAATAGGGCGATCGCTATTCCTACAATTAGACTGATCAAGGTTCGGCGCAACATAATACACAGATCGAAATTTCTTTACATATCTTTACATATCTCCGCCACCGGACTGGCGGAACCCTAAATCTATATTTGGAGTCAAGGAAATGCGATCGCCCCATATACTCCCCTAAATTACCCAAAAACTCTCAAATTGGTCTCCATCTGATCCCAAACAAGCTAACATCATTAACGGAAAAATAGCATTTCAAACATGACAAACATTCAACCTTTAAGTGGTCAAGCATTAGTAGCTATGGTGGTTAATGGATCACCAATTGTTATCCAAGTTGATGGCGATAATGCACCCATCACCGCCGGAAACTTCGTAGAATTAGTTGAACTTGGCGTTTATGATGGTGTATCCTTCCATCGCGTAGTCCGTGAACCTAACCCCTTTGTCGTACAGGGAGGCGACCCTAACAGCGTTATTCCAGGTTTTCCCCCTAACTTATTAGGAACTGGTGGATTTATCGACCCAGCGACAGGACAAGTCCGTAATGTGCCCCTGGAAATTATACCAGAAGGTGCCACCGAACCTATCTACAGCCAAACTTTTCAACAAGCCGGAATTACAGTTCCTCCCTTATTAAGAAATGTCCAGGGGTCGATCGCTATGGCGCGGTCAGGTAATGACCCTGACTCAGCCTCTTCTCAATTTTACTTTAACTTAGTTGACTCTCCCGGCTTGGATGGCGATTATGCCGTTTTTGGTATGGTGATGCAAGGGTTTGATGTGATTGACCAAATTCAACAAGGCGATCGCATTCAAGACGCGGAAGTATTTGCTGGTATTTTACCAACTCGCACCTCTAATCTAATCACTGATGTACCACTTTTAAATGGTTTCATTAACACTCTTAACCGCGCCAGCTTACCCTTATCTTATGCCTTTCCTAGGGATTTGGATGCTGATAATGTGATCGAAATTACCCCCGAAATTAGCCAACAAAACCCTAAAGGAGTTTTCGCCGGGGGTGGTAATGATTTAGTGATCGGGTCAGAAATTGCTGATGTAATTAATGGTAATCAGGGTAATGATACCATCTATGGCGGCGCTGGTGATGACTTGATTTGGGGTGGTCAAGGTGATGACCTGCTCTTTGGTAATGATGGTAATGATATCATCAACGGAAATCGCGGTAATGACACTATCTATGGCGGCGCTGGTGATGACTTTATTCGCGGTGGACAGGGTGATGATTACTTGTCTGGAGATGCGGGAAATGATATTCTCATTGGTGATCTGGGTGCTGATACCCTCGTTGGTGGTCAGGGTGCAGATACTTTTGTTTTAACCCATGCTGATGCTACTATTGATCAGGCTGATCTGATTCTCGATTTTAACCTCGCTGAAGGCGATCGCATTGCGGTAGTCGGCGATATTGACCCATCAATATTAATCCTTAATTCAGTGGGTAATGATACTCATATTCTGCTCCCAGAAGGAGGTATTTTCGGAGTCGTTCAAAATGCACAACCTGATCTAGTTAGACAGGGACTGTTTACCCTCTCACCCCAAGATTTGGCCCTGACTATCGGCTAATTTCTTCCCCTAGGGAACTGTATTTTTATCCTGCAAGTCTAGTTCCCTAGACTACCAAATACTATTAACTTCCCTTCCTGACCGGTTAAAACTATGTCAACACTATCTTTAATTCCTCTGGCGATCGCCTGTATTTCTGTTTGGGTCAGCCTCAGTCATCATGGACACTGGTTTGATGAACTTCCCCGTCTTCTCGCCGCCGTCATCGCCACCATATCATCAATGTGGTTTTTTGTGATGATTCCCTGGCCTGTTAAACTTAGTCTAATTCTGTTAACCTTAATTATTGGTAACTTTTTGGTGAAAAAACAATTAGGTCTTAGATAGCAATAAATACTCAGTGAAGCACTACACCCACAAGGGGCTGGGTATTAAACCCAATTTTTCATTCTTTCGGACTCAAAAAAAAATGCGACAACAGCAATAGCGCCCTAACCTACTCCCCAGGGACATCCTCTCGTTGATTTAGACTATCTGGAGGTGAACTGAAACCTGAGCCAGTTGCATTGCTCCCATCGTCGCTATCTGAGGAAATATAAGGAAATTCTGTGGGCGCTACTACCGCGTTTTGACGAAACAGAGTTTAGAGTGAACAGCTTAGAATACCTCCTGGTCTACCGAGTGATTTCCTCGAATAAATATGGTTTGGCTGGAGTTACATCGAAAACTACAAAAGTTAAGTGCATAGCTCCCATCGAAACAGTAGAGGAAATATCAGAACCCTAAAGAGGGGCTGCTCTCAAACATGACAGACTCGAAATGAAACAGTGTTTTACCTCCTGATTCTCACTACATTGGCGATGAACAAGTTTTTATTCGTTCTAGTCCTCCCTCGAGATATAAAACCGACAGATTGAACATCGCTTTTGGTATCTGTCAAAGAAGCCTGTTTGACTTCAATTACTACTTTAGCACTATTAAATATAAGTGCAAGCATATTAAACTAAACTTAACAATTTCATGAGTAACCAAATCAAATTATATTAAATTTAGTAAAAATTATCCTCTCTTTTCCTCACCCTATTGTCCTGTATCCTCTATGGTGTAAGGGTTTGAAAAGATTTTACTTAATACAGTTGAGCCTTTTACAGAAACCATAGTATTTATAGATAATCTGGTATAATGAGTTGTTTGTCTATAAGTTACGGGCTAAATTTAGCCGGAAAATGTAAAGATAATGTTACAATAGCACCATTAATCCTAAGCCGAATCAATCATGCACCCGCTGGACCAGGAAATCGAAGCAATTAGGAAGCAGATTTTAGCCCTACAACGGGAAAAAACCCAGATCCAGATTCAAAATCCGCAAATCACCCCAGAAAATAACTCTCCAGAAGCGATCGCCACAGCCTACCGTAACCATGCGCGAGAAACCGCCCACCAGTCAGCGGAGAGCAAAGGTATAGAAGATGCGATCGCCGCCCTCAAAATCCACCTTCGCCATAAACAACAGGAATTAGAACAATTCAGGCGCAGCAGACCCACAGAAGAACAACTAGAAGAAAGCCGACAGCAAGCCAAACTACACGCCGATCGCATAAACCAACTATCCAGGGAACTCCAAACCGAAGCCAAAGCCCTCAAAGCGATCGCCGATGAAATTACCCCCCTATACTGGCAGGTGTACTATAAGCCATTTATCACCGGATTTAGTAATATTTCCGTCCCCTACGTCCGCTCTGATGGGGATGTTTGGACAATTCTCAATAAACTTGTCTGAAGTCCCAAATCCATGGTAATTTTACACAAAGCACATTACCCTTTTTCTTAACGGTTAAGCGATCGCAGCCACTATGGAATCTGTAGACTTCCTAACTTCCCTAAACCCATCCCAACGTCAAGCCGTTGAACACTTCTGCGGTCCAATGTTAGTAGTCGCTGGCGCAGGTTCCGGTAAAACTCGCGCCCTCACCTATCGCGTAGCCAACCTGATCGACAATCATAAAGTCAACCCCGAAAACATCCTAGCCGTCACCTTCACCAACAAAGCCGCTAGAGAAATCAAAGACCGGATCGAGTCAATTTTTGCCCAACAGCAAGCCCAAAAAAAATACCAGAAACCCCTATCAGCCTTAGAACCCGCCATCCAAACCCAACTGCGATCGCAAATTTACCGGAAACTAACCAAACACCTATGGATGGGAACCTTTCATAGCCTCTGTGCCCGCATTCTCCGGTATGATATCAACAAATACCAAGACGAAAAAGGCCGTCAGTGGAAACCTAACTTCTCAATTTTTGACGAGTCAGACGTACTAGCCCTAGTTAAGCAAATCGTCACCAAAACCCTCAACCTAGACGACAAAAAATTTGACCCCCGCAAAACTCGCTATAAAATCAGTAACGCCAAAAACCTGGGATTGTCTCCCCAACAATACCTACAGGAGAACCCCGACTATCAGGGGCGAGTCATTGCAGAAGTCTATAGTCTATATCAAGATGCCCTCGCCGCCAATAACGCCCTAGACTTTGACGACCTCATTCTCGTCCCCGTAGCTTTATTTAGCCAAAACGAACAAGTTTTAGCCTACTGGCATCAAAAATTTTGCCATATTCTCGTGGACGAATACCAAGACACTAACCGCACCCAGTATGACCTGATTAGGCTGTTAACAACTAATGGAGAACCGCCGCCATCTTTTCACAATTGGCAGAATCGGTCTATTTTTGTGGTCGGGGATGTAGATCAGTCTATTTATTCCTTCCGTATGGCAGACTATCGGATTATGCTGGAATTTCAACAAGATTTTGGCGATGGTTTAGCCGACGATGACAGCCGCACCTTAATTAAACTAGAAGAAAACTACCGATCGCGAGAAAACATCCTAGAAGTAGCCAACCATCTCATTCAAAATAACACCACCCGCATTGACAAAATTCTGCGCCCTACGCGATCGCCTGGTGTTCCCGTCTGCTGTCATAAAGCCGATGACGAAATGGCAGAAGCTCATTTTGTAGTCGATCAGATCAGAACCATTATCAACCAAAACCCCGAAATCGGCTTCGGTAGTTTTGCCATTCTCTATCGCACCAACGCCCAATCTCGACCCTTTGAGGATGTATTACGGCGTGAAGATGTACATTATAACATTGTCGGCGGGCTAAAGTTCTACGATCGCCGAGAAATTAAAGATGCCATATCTTATCTTCGCGTCATTGCGAACCCCGCTGATACCGTCAGTTTGCAAAGGGTCATTAATGTACCTCGGCGCGGTATTGGTCGCACTACCATAGACGGCTTAAATAATGCCGCCCAACAGTTAGGGGTTCCCCTCTGGGAAATTATTAGTGATCAAGACTCCGTTAATACCATTACCGGACGCGCGGCTAAATCCGTTAATCGCTTCGCCCAAATGATTCAATCTTGGCGCGATCGCTTAGAAACTACCACAGCCCTAGACATTTTAGATGGCATTCTCGAAGACTCTGGCTACTTCCAAGACCTCAAACAACAAGGCACTGATGAAGCAGATAACCGCCTAGATAACCTGCGGGAACTCTGTAACGCCGTTTCCCAATTTCAGGAAGAAGAGGAAGACACCAGTTTACAGGCTTTTTTAGCTCGTGCGTCCCTATCCTCAGATTTAGATAATCTTCAGGAAGGACAGGAAGCCGTTTCTCTGATGACCCTACACTCAGCTAAGGGCTTAGAATTTCCCATTGTCTTCTTAGTCGGTTTAGAACAGGGACTCTTTCCCAACTTCCGCAGCATTAACGACCCTCTCAGTTTAGAAGAAGAACGGCGACTTTGCTATGTAGGCATCACCCGCGCCCAGGAACAGTTATTTATTACCCACACCAGCGAAAGGCGTTTGTGGGGGTATCGCGAACCTTGTGTTCCTTCGATGTTTCTAGCCGAATTACCACCAGACCTAGTGCGGGGATATAAACCTTTGATCCGCCACCAAGCCGCCAAAAACACCACCAAGAATAAAGCCACCAAGGGGACTATCAAAAAAAGTCCCCAACAGTGGAATGTGGGCGATCGCGTTTTACACCGCAGTTTTGGTGTTGGTAAAATCACCCACATTTTCGGAGATCACAAAGGTAAGCTATCTATAGCCGTTAAATTTCAGGGTTCGAGCCCCAAAATTATCAATCCTAGTGTAGTCCCTTTAGAGTCCCTAGATTAAGCCTAGAATATGCCCAGAATATTCCATATACTGCGGGTATACACATAACCCACCCCTAGCATCACCCCTACTTCCGTAGTCTCTCTGATGTAGCCTACATTAAAGCGACCCGTCAAGATGAAACTGTAGGAAATCGGTACGTCAACACCCGTCATAAACAGGGGACCGAAGCTAAAATCGCTATTGAATAGGTCCGCATAAATGATGCCAGCACCTATAAACGGAGAGGCAACTATACCCCCTGTATCTACCCGCATAGGGAAGCTATAGGTCAAAGCCGTGACACTAGCACCCTCACCAATAAGCACGCCACCAGTATGCAACGATAGATTCTCAGAATATCCCGTTTTACCTAAAGTGCCGCCCCCTCCCTTTCCTAAACCAGAAGCATTCCCCGTAATGCCAATATTACCCCCAACCGCAAAATAGTTGAAGTGGTTACTCAAGCGGCGGTTATTCCGGTCCGCCGCGCGACGGGGATTATCCTGCCACGATTGAGCTATGATATCATCCCCCAAGGTATCATCCCCCAAGGCTATCTCTTCAGCAATGCGCCATTGTGGTTGTATGGATACCACATTTAAATCAATTGCATCGGTAGAAGGGCTATTTTCGTTTATTTCTGATAGATACTGAGGAGTTTCTTGGCTATTAGTATTAACTACTTCCGCAATAGTTTCAACTTCTGGGTTAGTATTAACTACTTCCGCAATAGTTTCAACTTCTGGGTTAGTATTAAATACTTCCGCAATAGTTTCAACTTCTGGGTTAGTATTAACTACTTCCGCAATAGTTTCAGGAACTTCTAGTTGAGATTCCAAGTCTTGGGCTAAACTCAAGAAATTCTTGTGAAGCGGTGTTTCCTCCGATTCCTGAAAGTCTTTAAGAGTCCCCGCTGCCACAACTTGACTACCGCTAAAAGCTACGATCGCAAAACAAGCAAGAGCAACCGACTGTTTAAAAATGGTCATACTGGCTCCTCACAACATTGAGCTAGGAATAACGGAATCATACACCATATTGCCAGGAAGAGAGAACCAAAATATATTTTTCTTATTAATTCTGGACTCTCCCCTCTCGCCGATTAACAGTCAGCTAACCATAACTTTAGTCAAATCTGTCATTAAAGGTGCGGATATGTTCAGCCAACTTTTGAGAAATTTCTGGGTTATAAATCCTCAGATAATTCCAGTAATTTCCAAACACAGATTTCACATAACCATAGGTTTCAGGATAGGGAATTTTATCAATAAACTCATCAGGATCATTAAAACCAAACCGCCTTACCCAATTAGCTACAGCCCCCGGACCGGCATTATAACTCGCCACAGCTAACAGTGAATTATTGTTATATTCTCGGTGGGTAAAATCAAAGTAATAAGTCCCCAAATTAACATTATCTTCAACATCTTCTAAAGAATAGTTAGTCAGTTGAATTTTCTGGGCTACTTCCGCCCCGGTTTCGGGCATGACCTGCATTAATCCAGTCGCCCCTACCACTGACTTAATTGAAGGCATAAACCGCGACTCCTGGCGAATTAGGGCGGTAACCAAGACTGGATTTAGTTGGCGTTTATTTGACCAACTCACAATAGTTTCTAGGAAAGGAAAAGGATATAAAGACTCCCAATAACCAGGTTTTTGCTTCAAAGCCAGATATTCCTGATGTTCTTCGGGGTCATTCCGACGGCTAAGGCTGGAAATCATCCACAGTCCATCTAAGTTGTCACCTACGGCAATTCGCATTAAACCATCAGTATATTGTTGGGCGACAGAAGGCTGCTGACGATAATTACTAAATTCTACCTGCCACAAACTCCAGGCATCCTGACCGCGCCCTAAGCGATATAATTCTCTTACGGCCTCGGAACCGGCTAAGGGAATAGGTAACTGTTCCAAGTGTTCTACATGGGGAGACAGGGGGCGCACAGTGGTAAAATCTCCCACTGGCCAACCCAAAAACACGGCGGCGCGCCAAGCATAATAAGATTCGGGATATCTGGCTAACAGATATTCAAAGGCTTTGGTAGCATCTTTGGAATTCCCCTGCTGTCTCGCCCACCTTCCCAACATAAAGGTAGCTTGTGGCGCTAACTCACTATCGGGGTTTTTGTTAACTAACTGTCGCGCCCATTCTGAAGCAATATCAAGTCTTCCCGCCGTTGCACCCTGTTGGGCGAGAGTCCAACGCAATTGCGCGGCTGCTTCGGAATCACTATATTGACTCAGCAATAACTGACGACTCTGAGAGGCTGTTTCAGTAGATCCGAGTTTATCGAGGACATTGGCGCGGTCTAATACGGCTTCGGCGGCGTGATTAGGGAAATTCTCTACTACTTGATTAAGCAGGGGTAGGGCTTCTCTGGGCTCGACTAACCGCGCTAGTCTAATTCTTCCTAAGCCAGCGTCTTCGCCCCCAGGATCTGTTTGGGTGGGGAATGCGGCAATTAACTCTTGATAAGCCCGACGAGATTCGGGAATTTTGCCACCTAACCATAACCCCCTGGCGTGTCGATACATATTTCTGGGGGTTTTGGGGGCTTTGGAATAGGCGATCGCCCCTCGAGCATAATCCATCTTCTCCCAATAGCCAAAGCCAATATTTTCCCAATCCTCTGGGGTAAGTTGTTGTTGATAATTCTGGGTTAACTTGGCTAAATAAGTGCCATATTCGGGTAAATGAATACCATGTTGGGCAATTAATAGCAATAATGGGAATTGATCGGGATTCTCTCTCAGTAGGGTTCTGGCAATTTCTACGGTCTGTGGGTGGGCGGGAAATTCGGCGATCGCCCTATCCCAATATTCCCGATTAGTTTCCCCTAAAGCATATAAACCCATTACCACTACCGGATCTTCTGGGTGGCCATCTACCAAAGCCTTCCATGATAGTGAGGCTTTAGCCGTATCCCCAAGCTGTTGATAAGCCAAAGCCCGCATTTTCAGGATATGACCCGCTAAGACACGATAACTCCTCTCTAATCTATCTAATTGTTCTAAGGCTTCTTCTGGCTGTCCGGCTTCTAATAAATCCGCCGCCAGTAAGAATCTAGCGCGATCGCGATTTTCTGAGGTAGTTCTACTGGTGGCAATTTCTGTTAATTCCAGGCGGCGCGACTCTGGAGACAACACCGCTAAACTCATCACAGTTTCTGAAGGCTGGGAAACTTCCGGCATTTCCCCTGTCCGAGAAGACCACATTCTTTGTAATTGCATCATCGGGAAAAATATTCCCACGAACAATGCTGCCACAGCAGCCACAACATACAGCGAAACTTGGGTAACTTTTCCCTTTAACATAATTCCTGAATCGGTAAGTTGTTTTACTTAAAACTTAATTCACCCGACAGAGTATCCATCGCAATGATATGGGAGGGTTATTTATCGGAAAGACATCTCTACCCTGACTCCAATTTTCAAACCAACCCGTTGGGGGCCAGGATTCGGAGGGGAGGTGCGATCGCTCATACTCATACACCGACTCATCGGATAATATCTCTAATGGTAAACCGGCCATGATCGAATTGAACTCCGATCGCGTGATTAAATAAGACCATTGCACCTGGGAAAGTTCCCGCGCCCGGTTATCAGGTTCATAACCTGGATCTGTTAAAAATGTATTAAACAACAACAGCCCCCCCGGTTTAATAGCATTACACATTCTCCCTAACAGGATTCGCACGTCCTGGTTATTCCGAAAATGGGAAATCACCTCCGACACCAACACCAATTGATAGCTTTTCTGCGGTAATTGTAGAGATGGATTCAAAATATTACTTTGGATAACCCGCACCCGCAATTGGTTTTCCTGGGCTTCCTTAGCGATAATTTGGGCAAATTCTGGAGTTAATTCTACCGCATCTACAGGATGTCCCCGCCTCGCTAAAGCTAAAGTATTGCGACCTACCCCAGCCCCTACGTCAAGAATGGGGGCGCTAGAGGGCGGGTTAAACTCTTTTACCACATCCATCAGTTTAGCGTCAGCATGAGAGCCAAATAACGGTCCCTGGCGACTGGTTAGCCACCGTTGATACTTCTGTTCCACTGATAGAATTTCTGTCAATACGCTTAATTTTAAGCCGCTGGTCAGCCCTTGGGTGGGGTCTGGCGGTTCGTATTTAAAAATTATCCGAGAATGGGGTGATTGATTGTAGCCTTCTGCTAGTTTCCGCGCTACCAATTCCCGCAGGGCTGTCATTTCTTCCTGGGTGAATTGCTGTCCTAGGGATTTTAAAATTCGATCAAACTGGTCCATGTATTCGTCTATCATGGACGGGATACAGGGTAAACTCATTTGACCGCTGGCCGCTGTGAGTCGCTTTACCTTTAATAAAATGGCGTTTGATAAAATGTCGTTGTCCATATTTTGGCGATCGCTGAAGGATATCGGCTTGTTTGCTACCACCAGTAAAGTATCCTCAATATACAGAGTAAGTGCATTTCTGCTAATTTAACAAAAATCTGCCCATAATTTGGCTAGTTCCGGCTATCACATTCAAAATTCTCTGGTTTGTGCCTCCTGTTGATGTATACCCAGAGTACCTACTCACCTCTATATCAAAAATATGCGAAAATTAGCCCTATCTCTGGCGATCGCCTGCTTATTCTTCCACTATGGCAGCATTCTCTCCGCCCGCGCCAGAACTGATCTATTATCTCAGACTCCCTCCCCTCAACCTGATCAAGTTACTCCCCAACCCAGTGACGAAGAACTTGATCAAGGTGATCCTTTTTTTAGGGTTCCTGAGCCCATCATGCAGTATTTTTACAGCAATTCTCAGCAATTAAATATTTGTCCCGGTGGTAGTTCTTTCCCCTTTCAAGTCGGTTCCTTTGCTTATCCTTTGGGAACTCAGGGCTATTTGGTACAATTACTCTGCTTTCAGGCAGCTTATCAAAATAATTATAATTTCTTTGTTGATCGAGAAACTAATCAGGGCGTTAATGTTGGGCGCGTTAAATTACCTAAGTTTGAAATTAACTCTAGTGGTCAAAGGGTAGAAACTCAGATGGATGAGGTCGTCGGTTTAGTTGATTATGAGCCTGTTCAGGGTGTTTTAACTGTCTTTACCAAATATCGCGGTATAGGAGATTGTGGATCTTTTGCTAAATATCAATGGGATCAAGTCGATTTTAAGGCGATCGAATATCGAGAAAAGTCTGATTGTGATGGTAATTTTGTAGACCCAGAAAATTATCCACAAATTTACCCTTAAAAAATAAAACCCGGCGTAAAACCGGGTTCAATTAATTAGTTAAAAACCAACCTCTGAGTCAACAGAAACTTTTAACTACACAGCTACAGCTTTTTTAGAAGTTGCACTCAAAGCACCACTAGCATATTTAGCAGCGAACTCGTCGAGAGTTTGAACTTTAATCTTGTCAGCATTACCAGCAGTTCCGAACTGTTGATAGCGATCGGCGCAAACCTTCTGCATATACTTGATAGAAGGCTTCATGAAGTGGCGGGGGTCAAAGTTAGAAGGATCTTTAGCCGCAGCTTCACGAATAGCAGCAGTAATCGCCAAACGGTTGTCAGTATCAATGTTCACTTTCCGAACACCACTCTTGATACCTTTCTGGATTTCTTCAACCGGAACGCCGTAAGTTTCAGGAATTTGACCACCATACTGGTTGATCAAAGCAATCAGATCTTCGGGAACAGAAGAAGAACCGTGCATCACCAAGTGGGTATTTGGTAAACGGCTGTGGATTTCTTCAATGCGGCTGATCGCCAAAATTTCCCCAGTCGGTTTACGGGAGAACTTATAAGCACCGTGGCTAGTTCCAATGGCCACAGCCAAAGCATCAACCTGAGTACGTTCTACAAATTCAACCGCTTGATCTGGGTCGGTCAGCAACTGGTCGCGAGTCAGGACACCTTCCGCGCCGTGACCATCTTCCTTATCACCCATACCAGTTTCCAGAGAACCCAAGCAACCCAGTTCCCCTTCTACACTCACACCAATCGAGTGAGCTACATTAACCACCTCAGCAGTTACCCGCACATTGTACTCGAAATCAGAGGGGGTCTTGGCATCGGCTTCCAGAGACCCATCCATCATTACACTGGTAAAGCCATGACGCATTGCAGAGTAGCAAGTGGCGGGGGAATTTCCATGATCCTGGTGCATAGCCACAGGGATATGAGGATAGGTTTCCACCGCCGCCAGGATCAGGTGGCGCAGGAAGTTTTCACCAGCATAAGAGCGAGCACCACGAGATGCTTGCAGGATCACAGGGCTGTTGGTTTCATGGGCAGCTTGCATGATCGATTGGATCTGCTCCATGTTGTTAACGTTGTAGGCTGGGATGCCATAATCATTCTCAGCAGCATGATCCAGCAGCAACCGCATCGGTACTATCGCCATAAAGTCTCCTCCTAAGTCTTCTTAATCTCTAAGATGGTTTTGATTAAAACAATCTTAAAACAATTTTACGATTTATGGCTAATTGTATCAAGTTATGTTCACTAATTGCACATTTATCACTAAAAACAAAGTGAAAATGGGTCGCCCGGGACTCGAACCCGGAACTAATCGGTTAAAAGCCGAGTACTCTACCATTGAGTTAGCGACCCTAGTGAGTTATTTCTCTAATCTCACACAGTTTTCTATAGTAGCATAGCTAATTTTGGTTGTCAAACATTTTTTATAAAAAAGTTGCCATAAGGTAAACTACCATCTCAAAACTGGTTCCAGGCTTTAGGTGAGTTAGCAGTTGTCCGGTATTCATAGCGTTTCTGGGCGCACTCCAAGGTTCCAGACAAACATAATCCTTGCCCCTCACTGTCCAAAAGACTACACGGGAATAAGCTGCACTGTAGTTCAGACATAATCTTAAATTGCGACTTAAATCAGTCATGGTCGCTCCTAACCCGGTCAAAGGCCCAAAAATGCCATCGATTTCCTCGACATTAGGATCAAAGTAACCTCGAAAATCCTGGAGACTCTCAGTCGGTTGGTCCCAATACTGCATGGCTGGAATGTGAAAACGCAGTTGACTTTTATCTGGGACCCATAAATAAGGATGTAAACCGGTTGAAAAAGGCATGGACTCAGGGGGCATACTGTTCACTAACCCGGATAGATTAGTGTAACGCTGAAAAATCTCTAGCCCGTTTCCCTTGAGGGTATAGGTAAACTCTAATTCAAAGTCAAAGGGATATAGCGATCGCGTTTCATCATTGCTAGTCAACCCTACCGTAATTGAGGCGGCGTTAGTTTGGTCCTGTTTTCGCACCGTCCAGGGTAAATCACGAGCAAAGCCATGTTGTTTGAGCCCATATTCCCGGTTTTGGTAGGTATAACTATTATCGGGTAAATTCCCACAGATGGGGAACAGAATCGGAATACCACCCCGGACTGTCAAACTGGGGTCAGCAAACCTTTCCTCATCCATATATAGCAGTTCTTCACCTTTAACTGACCAGCGAGTAATTAACCCACCCCTTTCCGGTACTACCTCCAGAATAGACTCAGCCTTGTGGTCACATAGGGTATAGGTCTTATATTGTTTTTGGTTAAGTGCGATCGCAAACACAGTAATTTATTCTTCCTTAGGAATTTAGTGGAGTTTGTAGGGTGCCGTCACGCGGTGATAATTTGCATGAAACAGAACAAATGATAATTGGTGACGCACGCTTACATTGTTGAAAGTTTGACATCCTGACCAATACACCTCTGACACCCTATTTCAGGAAGACGAATAGCCTCACCACCATGAGCGTTCACAGAACCTTCAGCAGAAACCCTATTGTTGTTAGTCATAGACTGATCATCTTTAGGTTTGTGGTGAGACCCTGTTGATACATCAAAGGAAATTTCCGACTTAGAATTATTGTAACTGCCTTCTGAAGTTCTAGCTTCAGGTTGAGGGGGAGAAATAAAAGGTTCCGTAATAAAAGGAGTTTTGATAAAAGGCCGCAACTGCTCAGACGGACCAGAAGTTTCCTCCCATGTAGTTGTCGGCTCATCAGCAGTAACTGAGGATTCACTAGGAGCATCATCTAACATAGTAGTTGACCCTTCATTCTCCGACAACCCAGGCGACAAACTTTCCTGATGTACTTCAGGAGTAGTTATAGCATCACTCAAGGCTGGCTCAGTAGAACGAGCCTTCAGGATCACCTGGTAGGGCATCGGCTGCTCAAAAATCCGGGAAATCCGCTCAATATGGCGCAAAGTCGCCTTAGCGCTTTCCCCTTGCATTACACGAGCCTGATATCCTCGCACCTCAACCGGCAAAAACTCCACTTTCATTTTCCGATTTTGCTTTAGTGAAACCCTTAAAATAGCTGTATCGTAATCACTGCGACTGTTACCACCAAAAATGAAATTTCCCAGGGAATAAACAATTGGTCTACCCTTATATATCTCTGCACCCTGAAGAACCTGGGGATGATGTCCAATCACCACATCTGCTCCCTGGTCAATGGTATAGCGACCCAAATCAATTTGCCAATCTCCCGGATAATCAGAAAGTTCAACTCCCCAGTGATAATTAACAATCACCCAGTCTACCTGATCACGCACAGCCTGAATATCTGCCGCGATCCGTTCATGATCACGAGAGTTAGTTCCCGCCCGATTTTCCCCGGCTGCATTAAAATCAGCATCATAATAGCCGAAATAAGCGATCCGCTGTCCTCTTACCTCGATAATTTTCGGTCGTCGCGCTTCCATGATATCTCGTCCCGCTCCGATCGCATGAATACCGGCTTGCTGCAAGGTTTCCAGAGTTTCCACCAGTCCCGCTTCTTCGTAATCCATGATATGGTTATTGGCTAAATTGACCAGATCGATGCCACCTTCTGTTAATACCTTAACCGCTTCTGGATCAGCTTTAAAATTAAATTGTCGATTAGGTCGAGCCAGGGTCGCTCTAGTCAAAGGATTTTCTAAATTCACCATTGCTAGATCCGCATCCCGATATTCCTGTAGTTCTGAAAAAGCCCAGCTATAATTGTCACCAACTTTCTGAGCAAAGGAACCTGCCAGGTTAACATCTCCCCCAAACATTAATGTTACGGTTGGGTCCTCTGGATTTAACACAGCCTCATGTTGAATCACCGGGACAGTTTCCAAAGCCGCCCGCACCTGATTAGGTCTAGTCACCGGGGGAGATGTCATAACCACCTGATTCGACTGTCGCCACCCGCCTCCACGGGAAGAAGTCATGGCTCGAGCATCCCGACCAATTACCTCATAGTAACTAACCCAACATCCCAGAACTAAAGTAGCCGTTACTGAGGTCATGAGCAGCAAAGTCCGCAGGGTTTTAAAGTCCAGGCTGCTCCTGCTCCCCTTTCGTCTCTGGGAACGTTGACGGGCGGCGGGTGTGACAATGCGAACCGACTGGTTCCACAGGATATCTGGTTGACCCATGAAGCGACCGGCAATTCTCACCCCCAGCACCTGGGGAGAGTTCAGCTTCCAAAGGACATGACAAATATATTTAACAATTCTCTCGGCGATCGGTTCTTGTTGAAACTCTACCAGCACCTGTAAACACCCTTTGCGATCGGGGATAACTCGCGCCTGTATCCCCTGGGGTGCTAGGTAGCTATTAATCAGATAGCCGATCGCCCTGAAATCACCCGATCGCGCGAGGTCAAATACTGTGGGTTGGGATAGACTTTGTGCGTAAACCATAGTTGAGATATCTTTCCGGCTATATTAATAACTTCCTGCCTCCGCCTGGATCGGAGTGATACCGAAATTTGTGATCACACTGTATAATAATAAGCAATGACGCGCTATTAATAAAATTAACAGATGCGATTCAGTCAGATATCAGCTACAATAAGCCCCCATGGGTGACTTACAATCATCCAAATCAGACCAACGCCTTCATAGGGCGACTTGACCTAGCCAGCGAACTTCTCAGGATTAAGTTAAAAATGCTACATCGCAAGATCTATCAACTTTGTTGTGATGGCCGCGAAGTCTGCATCTTTTTGCGGGACCAACAAAGGTGGATCGAAAGAGCCCATATTCTTGATATCGAGGGAGATTTGGTCACGCTGCGCTACGAAACAGAAGAAGATGACGAAGTGTCTTCTTGGGAAGAAATCGTGCGCCTCGAGAGTATCGGATCTATTAGTCAAAAGTTGGCATCAGTTCCCCGTGGCTATTTCGAGCTACAGGTATCTGATGAATGTCCAGAAGCCGAGCAACTGCGTAACCCTTCCACCGACTCCGATCGCGAATAATCCCTGATGTTACTCGTCTCGGTGAGCTAAAGGCTCAAACACGGGACAGTAACCCTCTGGGGTGACTTTAAAGCCATATAAAGCCGAAACTGGGTTCCAACAACGCCCGCTTCGGTAATATTGGCAATTCCCACAACAGTCTAAGTCTGATGGCATAGTGCGATCGCTCTGACTGCTGAGAAATTCTCGCTGGGAAATTCCCCGCAAAACTAACTCTTCCCCCTGCCATCTAGCCTCCACAATTCCCGTATCTGCAAAGGTAGACCACCGTGGATCAACAGACAAAGTATTGGGTAGGGTAATATTTAACTCCGTAGCCGACTCCGTTAACTCCCCCTGATAATGGGTTTCTGGGAGGGTCGGTTGTATAAAAGTCTCCCCAATCGGTAATTGAACCTGTGCGCCTGCTGCTGGGTAATGCAATTGGTAGCGGTTCCGCAGTTCGTCTAAATTGGTTAAATCCGCTAGATAAATGGGGGAACCATGCACAAAAATCACGTGCTGGGGTCGCAGGTTATGAATCAGTTGGGTAGTTCCTGGGCCGTCGCAATGTTCCGCCAGAAAATAGCTTTCTAACAAAATTTCCCCAGAATTTACCAAGGCCGATATTTCTCTGGTGTGTCCGGGAGTTTCTGATAAAAATAACGTCCACAACCGAGGACGATAGCGCAAATACTGTTCAATATCCGTCCCGTCATCTACAATCACAATAGAGGGGCATTGCTCCAGTTCTGGCAACAATTCTGGGGAGAGGCGACGCACACGAGGCTTAATTCGCTCATCCCAAAATAGTGGCTGATGCTGGGCAAAGTTCTGTATATTAGCTGGGAAGTGCGGTAGCAGCTCTAAATATATATCGCACCCAGTTTGTACTTGACCATCAACCCAAATGTCAATATCCCTACCTGTGAAGTAGTGGTGGGAACGCAGTAGCATTAATAATTCCTGGCCTAACCCTAATGCTGGGGTGGGAATTATTACAGAATAACCAGAGGCGATCGCTCGATAAATCCTTTCCGCTAGTTGGTTTTCTAGTTGACGGCGGTGGGGATAGCGTGCAGTTCCATAGCTCCCTTCTAAAATTAGCACATCCGGCCTGAGTCCCCGCAGTTCCCCTAGGGGTAGACCCTCCACTAATCGAGAATTTGATAGGAAAAAATCCCCCGTATAAAATAGCTTATAGGTGCGATGGGGTGCATTATATTTCAGCAGCATACAAGTCGCACCCGGCAGGTGGCCGGCCGGAAATAGGGTGATGCTTAGTCCTTCCTTCAGTCGGACTTCTGTTCGCAGCGGTAGGGGTTGGCAAAATTGCGGAATTTGCCCTGATGACAATTGCTCTGGCCAGTTGAGGGGTAACAATTGGCTAGTAACATCACTGGCATAAATTGGTAAGTCTGGACAGCTTTCATGTAGTGCCAACAAACCCCTAACATGATCGGCATGAGCATGGGAGCAAATCACCAAGTCAGCTACACATCCTTCGGAAGATTTTAGCAGCGGCGAAATATCGCGCAAACCACAATCAAGCAAAACGTGATGGGGTCCCATGCGTAACAACAAACACACCCCATCATCTTCGTGTCCAACACTATAGGGAAAACACTCGAGATCAATCACGGTGATTTGAGATAATTGTCGGATGGGTGCTAAGACAATGTTAAGAAGTATCTCACATTTTAATCTTAAATTGTGACAACCTGCTATGTCGATTTTTGATTGTGGCCTGGGAAGGCGATCGCATTATCGGGCGCATTATCGGGCGCATTATCGGGCGGGTTGTCGGGTGGGTTGTCGGGTGGGTTCTGGGGCGGGTTTACTAAGCTAACCTCTGTGAACCGAACAGGCTACGGCGGAACCCGCCCCTACCATGGCGTGGTGCTGGTTGTCGGGTGGGTTCTGGGGCGGGTTTACTAAGCTAACCTCTGTGAACCGAACAGGCTACGGCGGAACCCGCCCCTACCATGGCGTGGTGCTGGTTATCGGGTGGGTTCTGGGGCGGGTTTACTAGGCTAACCTCTGTGAACCGAACAGGCTACGGCGGAACCCGCCCCTACCATGGCGTGGTGCTGGTTATCGGGTGGGTTCTGGGGCGGGTTTACTAGGCTAACCCCTGTGAACCGAACAGGCTACGGCGGAACCCGCCCCTACCATGGCTGCTGGTTATCGGGTGGGTTCTGGGGCGGGTTTACTAGGCTAACCTCTGTGAACCGAACAGGCTACGGCGGAACCCGCCCCTACCATGGCTGCTGGTTATCGGGTGGGTTCTGGGGCGGGTTTACTAGGCTAACCCCTGTGAACCGAACAGGCTACGGCGGAACCCGCCCCTACCATGGCTGCTGGTTATCGGGTGGGTTCTGGGGCGGGTTTACTAGGCTAACCTCTGTGAACCGAACAGGCTACGGCGGAACCCGCCCCTA
>Ga0213835_100752_pt1 | contig 26217 bp, 24 predicted proteins | sample SWPATP01_FD_160576 | JGI IMG/M metagenome (GOLD analysis project Ga0213835, IMG submission 160576) | Coastal seawater microbial communities from Marineland, Florida, United States - SWPA TP0 #1 | ecosystem: Environmental > Aquatic > Marine > Coastal | place: USA: Florida | collected 2016-08-05 | reverse complement strand
CACGCGCACCAGCGGCGTCTTCTTCGACGCGAGCTTCTCGAACTCGCTCAGCGTCAGCGTCACGCTCCCGACGGCGATCTCCCATCGGTACCCGACGAGCGTGTTCAGCCCAAGCTCCGGGCCGGCCGCGGCCGACATCCCGGTGCCGAGCGCGCCGCCGGTCACGTCCTCCGGGTCGTCCAGGCGCAGGCGCGCGCCCAGGCGCGCGTTCGGGCTCTCCCACCACTCGGGCACGTGCACCGCGAAGCCCTGCTCCTCCAGCGGCGTCCGGTGCTCGCGCAGAAACGCGTACGCCTCCTGCGTCGTCAGCAGCAGCTCGATCGGCTCCGGGTCCTCCAGCGCGCGCTCGAGATGGCGGAACACGCGGGCCGCCCGCCCGAGCTCGCCCAGCAGCAACTCCTGCGGCCCGTCCACCCGCCAACCCTGCACCGCGATCGTGTCCGTCGAGAGCGCCCACACGTCCGACGCGTCCAGGAACACCTCCGGCGCGTCCACGGGCTGCAGATGGAAACTCAGCGACCAGTACAGCTTCGGCGGCGGGGCTTCCAGGTCCTCCAGCATCTCCAGATCGACCGGCTCGTTCAGACGCAGGCACAGCCGCCACGTGCTGCTCGCCCCGCGCTCCTCCAGCCCACCGATCCATCGCCGAACCTGGCGCACCGTCTCCGACACGCGCGGGAGCGGCACCGGCACCGGGCGCTCCGCCTCGCTCAACAGACCCGTCAGCCACGCGACCTGCTCGTCGCTCACCGGGTCCTGCCCGTCGATCGTCTCGCTCAGCGCTTCGGCCGAGAGCGCCCGACGGGCCGCCTCGTCCACCAGCGCCGAAGCCATCGCGCTCACGATCGCCCAGGGGTCGTGCGCACACTCATCGTCCACCGCCCGCACCACCGGCGGCATCGCGCTCACCAGCTTCGACGCCCGATCCGCGACCGAGCCCTCGCCGAGCCAAGGCAGCCACGTCCCGGTCAGCCGACCCGACCCCTCCTGACGCAGCATCGGCACGAACCGCTGCTGCGCGAGCACGTACCGCGCCAGACGCGCGACCGACGCCAGAAACTCCACCCCCGGCCCGACCTGCAGCCACGCCTCGCCCGCGTCCGGGTCCCCCGCGTCCAGCAACGCCTCCAGCGCCGCCCCCGCGTGAGCCGCCCCCACCGCGACCGTCGCTGTCTCGAAGCGCGCCAGACCCTCGATCGACACGTCCTCCGCGCTCATCCCCAGCGTGTGCGCCAGACGAGGGCTCGGGCTCGGACGCCCACCCGCCACCGGCAGCACCAACGCCAGACGCCCCCGCATCAGCGAGCCGCCGATGACCCCCGGCAGCACCACGCGCAGGCGCTCCAGCAGTTCGTCCCCCGCCTCGGCGTAGGGGTGCGTGTCGGGCTTCTCGCCGTCGCGGGTGGAGGTCGCGAAGCGGGCCTCGCTCTCGCCCCACAGGTGCAGGGCGCCGGCGCTCCACTGCGCGTGGAGCACCAGGACGCTGGGGGCGGCGGTCGCGGTCGGGGCTGGGCGGTCGTGCAACGCGGCCTTCCTTGGCTGTCGCCACGCTTGGGCAGCGCGGCGTGGGTCGCGGAATGGGGGCGCAGGGACTCGAACCCTGAACCTGCGGATTAAAAGTCCGATGCTCTACCGATTGAGCTACGCCCCCGCTCGGGCACATGGTTACGCCACGGGCCGAACCCCTGATCGTACGGCCTCAACCCGCGTCTGGCTGCCTTCCGCTTCCAACTTCGACGCGTCCGCCACTCCCGATGCCCCGCGCGAGGGCCCCAGCAGGCTCAGGAGCAACGCCGCGTGACGCTCACTCGCCCCCTGGTGCGCACGCACACAGGCGATCCCGCGTTCGCCCATCAAGCGAGCCAGCGGCGGATCCCCCAGGATCTCGCCCAGCGCCCCTCCAAGCTCGTCCGCCTCCACTCGCCGGAGCGCCCCGGCCTCATTCAGCGCCCCCACCGCGTGCTCGAAGTCTGTGACGTTCGGGCCGATCACGACCGGCTTGCCCAGAGCCGCCGGCTCGATCGGGTCCGACCCGTACAACGGCGCGAAACTCCGCCCCAGCACCACGATATCCGCAATCGCGTATAGCGCGCGCAGCTCGCCGATCGTGTCCAGCAAAAACCGCGTCGAACCCGGCGCCCCGGGCGCGCCCGCGCTCCGGCGTACGCATCCCGGCAGGTCCCGCGCCGCCTCGTCGAACCGCGTCGCCTGGCGCGGCGCGCACGCGAGCTGCACACCCTGCGCCACCCGCCCGCCCGATGCCAACGCCGCAACCGACTCGTGCAGGAGTTGTTCTTCGCCCTCAGCCGTCGAACCCGCGACGATCAGCGGGCGCGTGCGGTCGATGCCGAGTTCCGCCGCCAGCGCCTCGCCCGTGCGCACGAACGCGGGGTCGTGCGCCGCGTCCGGGTCGGCCGCGTCCCATTTCATGCTCCCTGTCAGCAGGCAATCCGTCGGCTTCACGCCCATCGCCTCGAACCGCTCGGCGTACGCCCCGTCCTGCACCGCCGCGAACGCCAACTCTCGGAACATCGGCGAGACCACACGCCGAAAGCGGTGATACCCGCGGAACGATCGCTCGCTCAGACGCCCGTTGATCACCGCGACCGGGATCGACCGCGATCGGCACGCTGAGAGAAAGCCTGGCCACAGTTCCAGCTCCACCAGCCCCACCGCGTCCGGACGCACCGCATCCAGAAACCGGCGCACGCTCCACGAGAAGTCCAGCGGATACCGCACGACCGTTGCTAGCTTTGCTTCGCCCTCGAACAGCGCCCGCGCGCGGGCGATGCCCGTGTCGGTCGTGACGCTGACGACGACCTCCGCCGCCTCGGCAAGCCGCGGCACCAGCGCACGCAGCGCGTTCACCTCCCCCACGCTCACCGCGTGCAGCAGCACACGCCCGAGCTTGCCCGGCGCAACCGGCGCGAGCGGCTCGGTCTTCCCGAACCGCGCCGGCCAATCCCCCCGGCTCTTGCGCAGGATCACCGGCGACATCGCGACGCCCGCCAGGATGTACGCCAGATCACGCGGGTGCAAAAGCCGATTCCTGGTGGCACAGCTCTCCGAGCTGTGTTGAAGATGAATACAGATGACACAGCTCAGAGAGCTATGCCACCCGGAAGACACAGCTCGGAGAGCTGTGCCACCGGGGGGAGTTTATTCTCGCCCGAACCAGCGCAGGCGCCAGCTGCCGTCTTCCATGACCATGTCCATGTGGGTCCAGCGGAGATCCTGGGTCGCCATGCCGGTGACGGTCATGCGGTAGACGCGGTCGCCTTGTCGGTGCAGGAGCACGCCGGGGGTGAACTCGCCCTGGGGCATGCGGGCGAAAAGCTGGTTCATCCATCGTTGGCGGTGCTGGAGCTCGTCGAACGCCAGCTCGGGGTCGAGCCCTCGGTCGTAGAACTCCTGTTTCGTGCGCGCGCTGAGCACCTGTTCGACGAACAGCTCGCGCTCGTTGTTGCGCAGGGTGGTGACGATGTGCCCCATGAGCTGTCGCCCTGTGCGGGCGCTGAGCAGGACGGTGCCGTCGGAGAGTTCGGTGCGCGGCGCCCCGCCGGGGAGCCCGACGTTCGGCTCATCGGCGCGGGCCGAGCCGCGGGGCGACGCCCCGCCGCCCGTCGCGCCGGGGAGGGTCGCGAGCATCCCGCCCCGGCGATCGACCACGCGCGTCTCGGTCTGGCACCCCGCGAGAGCCGCCCACCCGGCGAGCGCGACCGACATCGCGGCGAGCGTCCCGAGTCGGCGACGGGGTGTCGTGCGTGTGGGCATCCTGCGGCTCACCATGACGTTCAACCAACGGGGACCTTCACCCAACGGGCGCGGGCTCGTCCGCCGGCGTGCGCGTCGGCTCCCGGCGCCCGCGACGCCAGGCGTCGTGCGCACAGAACCCGTCCTCGGTTCCCGGAAAATCCTCGCGTGCGTGGCACCCGCGGGATTCCTCACGCCAACCGGCGCTCCGCGCGATCAACGCGCCGACCAGCAGCAGGTTCTGCGTCTCCCACCCCATCGGGTCGTCGAAGATCTTGTCCAGCGTGTACTTCGCCCAGAAGTTCAGCATCTCCGCGAGATCCGCGAGCCTCGGGCCGGTGCGGATCAGCCCGGCGTTGCGCCACATCGCCGAGCGCAGGCTGGAGCGGACGTCGGCGAGGTCCAGCTCCGCGTGCTCGCTGGGGCGGATGTCGCTGACGATGGGGACCGGGGCGCTGCGCGCCCCGTTCGCAACGGCGCTGAACCCGTTGCCGCCCGCGGCCTTGAGCCCCGCCCGCGAGCCGAAGACGAGCCCTTCGAGCAGGGAGTTGCTCGCGAGCCGATTCGCGCCGTGCAACCCGGTGCACGCCGTCTCGCCCGCGGCGTAGAGCCCGGGCACGCTGCTGCGCCCCTGGTCGTCGGTGCGCACGCCGCCGATGGTGTAGTGGGCCGCCGGGTGGACCGGGATCGGGTCGCGCTGCGGGTCGAGCTCGAACTGCTTGAGGCGGGCCGCGATGCCCGGGAACCGCTCGGCGAAGCGGTCGATGTGCCGACAGTCGAGCCAGACGTGTCGCCCGCCCTGCTTGTGCATCTGGCGCACAATCGCCTGGCTCACCACATCCCGCGGCGCCAGCTCGCCCAACTCGTGGACGTCCTGCATGAAGCGGTGCCCGCTGGTGTCGACCAGGTGCGCGCCCTCGCCCCGGACGGCTTCGGAGATCAGCAGGCGCGGCGCGCCCGCGAGGTAGAGGGCGGTCGGGTGGAATTGCACGAACGCGGTGTCGGCGATCTCGGCCCCGGCGCGATAGGCCATCGCGAGCCCGTCGGCCGTCGCCTGCGGCGGGTTGGTCGTCTCCCGGTACACGCCGCCCGCCCCGCCGCTGGCGAGGATCGTCGATTTCGCCCAGACCATCTGCAGCCCGTAGCGCGGGTGGTGCGTGATCGCGCCCATGACGGGGCTGCCCGGCTCGTCGCTCGGGGTCACCAGGTCGAGCGCGAAGCACTTTTCAAACACGCGGATGTTCACGTGCGCGCGCACGCGCTCGGTCAGCAGGCGCTGGATCTCCGCGCCGGTGGAGTCGCCGCCGGCGTGGTAGATACGCCTTGCCGAGTGCCCGCCCTCGATGCCGGGCGTCGGGCGGCCGTCGGCGCCCGCGTCGACGCGCATGCCCCACGCGAACAGCTCGCGCACGCGCTCGGCCCCCTCCTCGACCACCATCTGCACGACGTCGCGGTCGCAGAGCCCCGCGCCGGCGGTGAGGGTGTCCTGGATGTGGGCGTCGAAGGTGTCGCCGGGCTCGAGCGCCGCCGCCACGCCGCCCTGGGCCCACGCGGTCGCCGTCTGCTCGAACGGGCCTTTGGAGAGGAGGATGACCTCCGCCCCCGCGTCGGCTGCCGCGAGTGCGGCCCGAAGCCCCGCCACCCCGCCGCCGACGACCAGGACGCCCGTGAAGATCTGCGGCAAGAGCCCGGATCGGAACGGGATCAGGTACCGGCGTTCGTCGAACAAAGGGTTCATCAGCCCCAAGGGTATCGCCCAGCGGCGGGCTGGGGATGCGAGTGGGTGCGAGTGGACGGGGGCCAGGCAGGTCCGGTGCCATGGAAACGCGGAGGCGACCGCTGCGGTCGGCGGAGCTTTTCCATGATTCGGATGCGGACGGCGTCGCGAGCGTCGGAGAGCGAGAAGCCCGGAAAAGCTGCGCCCGCGACGGGCTCCGCGTTTCCGGGGCACCGGTTGGGGTGTCAGCCGGAGACCCCGCTCATTCCGCCGGCTTGCAGGCGCACCCGGTGCTGCCGCAGCCTTGGGGTCCGCACCCGCCGGGGCGCGGGCCGAGGAAGCGTTCGATCTTCGCGTTCAGCCAGTACGCGTGGTTCTCGAGGTGCCAGGTGTTCGAGATCGCCATGTCGCGGACGGACAGCTCGCCGCGTTCGGGGTGCATGACGGTTCGGCTCCACGCGCCGTCGTCCAGCTTGCCCAGCCACTCGCCGACCCACTGGCGCATCGTCCAGATCGCGCCGACAAACGCGCCGATCGGCGGCGGGGCGCCGTTGAGCGCGTTCCCCTCGCCCGCGCCCGCGTACAGCCCGGCATCAATGAACGCGTGCTCATCCCAGAGCGCCAGCATCGCGCCCGGCTCGGCGACCGCCCTGCGGATCCGATGCGCGTAAACCAGCTCCGCGTCGGCGAGGTGCCCGAGCAGCACCCGCGCCGGCCAGCGACCGACGCCGGCTTCGGGCGTGAACGCGGTATCGAGCTGCTCGTCGCTCAACTCGAACACCCGCTCGTCGAAGTGCCCGACGCTGTACCGGTAACGCCGGACCAGTTCGCGGCTGTCCATCGCGGCGATCGAGGTCCAGAGGGCGGTGGAGCCGTCGAAGCCGACGATGGGTGCGGAGGCGGAGTGCTGTGTCATTGGTCAAAGCGTAAGCGGGCACGCGGGAAGAAATCACCGGCTCGGGCAGAAGCCCGTCCGGTGCCACGGCTTGGCTTCGGAGCCAACCCGTGCTCTTTTCCTCCCCAGGCTCATCGCAATCTCGTCGACCGAAACCCGGACACGGTTTGGCTCGGCAGCCAAACCGTGGCACCGGATTGCTCTCTCCTATCCTCCCGCATGACCACCGACACCCCCGCGCTCCGTGTTGTCACCATGCCGCGGGACACCAACCCGTACGGCACGATCTTCGGCGGCGTCATCCTCAGCTACATCGACCAGGCCGGGTTCGTCGAGGCGCGTCGGCACGGGTGCCACAAGTGGGTCACCGCGAGCGTCGAGCGGGTGGACTTCAAGGCCCCGGTCCACCTGGGGGACGTGGTGAACTTCTACGCGACGACGGTCCGGACGGGGACCAAGAGCGTGACGGTGGACGTGCGGGTGGTCGCGGAGCGGGCGGCGACGGGGGAGCGGGTGGACGTGACGGCCGCGACGCTGACGCTGGTGAGCGTGAACGCGGAGGGCAAGCCGATCCCGTTCACGACGCCGCCGACGCTGGAGACCTGGGGGTAGGCAAAGGGCCAAAGGGCCAAATAGGCAGAGGGGCAGATGGGCAGAGGAGCAAATCGGAGGGGATGGGGCGGGCGTTGGTGGTCGGGGTTTGGTATTGTGGTGGGGTATGGTCGAATCCGTGTATGTCAAGAACGAGCTGGTGTCGAACGTCCTGGTGGTGCGCCTGCGGACGGAGCAGCTGACCGACCGCGAGCAGGCGGCGGTTGTGGACGACGTCTCGGCCGACGCGCCGGCGTCGGGGTGGCGCGTCGCGGTGGACTGCGCGGGGGTGCAGTTCATCGCGTCGGCCGGGATCGGGGCGCTGGTGACGATCTGCCGGTCTTGCAAGGAGCGGAAGGGCTCGATGGCGGTCTTCAACGCGACGCCGGAGATCCGCCAGCTCATCGAGATCATGAAGCTGCACAAGCTGTTCAAGGTCGCGCCGGACGAAGCGTCGGCTGTGCGCGCGGTCGGGGCGTGACCCGGTGAGCGGAGCGCCACGCGGGCGATTGGCGGTCCTGGTCTCCGGCTCGGGGCGCACGCTGACGAACCTGCTGGATCGGTGCGCGCGCCCCGCGGGCGAGCCGGGCGCGCTGCACGCGGAGGTCGTGCTCGTGCTGGCGGACCGCGCGTGCCGAGGGATCGAGATCGGCGAAACCGCGGGTGTCCCGGCGCGGGTCGTCACGGGCGAGATCCCGGCTGAGGCGCTCGGCAGCGCCCTGCGCGAAGCGCGTGCGGATCTGGTTGTGCTCGCGGGGTATCTGCGGAAGGTGCACGTGCCCGAGGGGTTCGCGGGCAGGGTGCTGAATATTCACCCGGCGCTGCTGCCGAGCTTCGGCGGGCGCGGGATGTACGGGCATCGCGTGCACGAAGCCGTGCTGAAGGCGTCGCGCGAGCCCGGCGGCCCGCGCGAGAGCGGGTGCACCGTGCACGAGGTCACCGCGGGGTACGACGAAGGGCCGATCCTCGCGCAGGCGCGGTGCCCGGTCCTCGCGGGCGACACCCCCGAATCCCTCGCGGCCCGCGTGTTCGAGCTGGAACTGGAGCTCTACCCGCGCGTGCTGGGCGAGCGTCTGACGGCGCTGGGGGGCTCAGCACGTTCCTAACGTGTTCGGGCGATTGGGATGGACCGGGAGCGTGCGCGCGTGTCGGACGGCGGCTTGGAACACGGGTCGGCTTCAACGGGGTTCCGGTGCGTGCCGGTGCCGCCGGAGCGTCGTCTGGCGGCGGCGGAGCGCCTGCTCGCGCCGGGCACGACCGACCGCGCCAAAGCCGCCGAGCGTTTTCTTGATGCCGCGCCGCGATTCGGCATCGACTTCGACTGGTCGCGCGCGACGCTCGGCGTGCGGAACGAGTGCCCGGTGCGCCAGGTCGCGCTCGCGGTGGCGGGCGCTGGGCGGACGGCGATGCTGTTCGTCTCCGGGCCCGGGGCGTCGGCGGCTTGCGGCGGGGAGGACGAGCAGAACGCCGAGCGGGCCGCGTGCGTGCGCGCGATCGGCGCGGCCCTGATCGACATGGTCGACGCGCACGGCATGCCCGGCGTCGCGCTCGCGCAGGCTTTACCCGAGCCGACCGAGCACTGGGCGATCGCGGCGTACGCACGCGCGGGCTTCACGCACATCGGCGAGCTCGCGTACCTCCGGCGCCCGCTGCGCGCGCGCGACCGGGGGGATAGCGCGCGCCTGCCGGCGCTGCCGGTGCAGTACCGGCTGCGATCGGTCGAGTCGATGGGCGGGCTGTCGCAGGCGACGCCCTCGCTGGGCGTTGCGCTGGAGCGGAGCTACATCGACACGCTGGACTGCCCGGGGCTGTGCGGGCTGCGCGCGACGCGGGATGTGATCGAATCCCACCGCGCGACGGGTGTGTGGGACCCGGGGCTGTGGTTTGTGCTGGAGCACGCGCGCGAGGGGCCGATGGGGGCGCTGCTGCTCAATCCATCCCCGGAAAACGGGGGCGTGGAGTTGGTGTATCTCGGGCTTGCGCCGGGCGCACGCGGGCAGGGGATCGCTCGGGAGCTGCTGGCGCACGGGATCGCGGCTTCGGCGCGCACGGGGCTGCCCTCGCTCACCTGCGCGGTCGATCGGGGGAACACCCCGGCGATGCGCCTCTACGAGCGGTTCGGGTTTGTGGAGCGCGGGCGACGGGTCGCGTTCGTCGCGCGGCCGGCGGACCTGGCGGGCACGCCCGGGGCGCGCGACCGACAGGGCTAACCCACGGCTCGGTCGCGGGCGAGGGCGCGGCACGCGCGAGTTGTGCACCGCGCGACGGCGCGCGACAAGTCGCGGTTTCATAGGGGATTCGGTCCTTTTTTCACGGGTTATGCACAGCTCGTGCGCGTCCGCGTCGCCGGCGTGGAAAACAAAATTTTGCGATCGCGTAAAGCCAGCATTCGCGGGGGACAAGGCACGGCGTGGGGTAATCGGCGCTTCTCGCGGGCATTGCATGGGCGGGGTCGGGTGTGTACCGTTTGCCGATCGGCCAAGGACGCGGCCGACACGTCGTTCGCCCCGCACGACGCGGAACTCTCGCGTAACCCGGCGTTCCGGCGCTGGACGGAGATCCTCGATCTTCGCCCCCGGCGATCGGTCTGTCCGTGGGCAGCGCGAGGGGTGGTGCAGCCTTTGGGGCTGGTCGCCCGTGGCACGCCGTTCTGGCTTGCCCATGGTGCGACCGACCTGCCCATCGGCGGCTCCGCGGCGAGCGACGTGGCGTGGAACGGATCTCCAACGTACACGCACGGACGGACGCCCAAGGCGTCCCGAGGCGTCGCCCGCTCGACGGGTGGCGACGAGGGGGGCCGCTCGGCGGGGGGAGCGAGGCAGGATGACCACCCGGCTTTCGTCGCAGGGGACCGAGCACGCACGTCACGGCACGCGTCGCGCCGAGCACGACCGGCACCCGGGCGCCACAGACCGGCGCGATCACGAGACCACCTTCGAGCAGGACACGGGCTTCGGCGAGGACGCCGAGGGGGGTGTGGTCGAGCTGGTGAGCACGCCGGGTCGGGGCGGCTCGCGGGCGAAGGCGCTCTCGCGCGGTCTGATGGCGCGTCGGATGGGCCCTGGTGTGCGTTCGGGGCTCGCGGCGGTTGTGCCGGGGGCGGCTGGGACGAGCGTCGCGCCCGATTCAGAGACCAAGACCGAAACTGGTCATGGCGAGCGGGCTGATGCGGAGGCGGTGGTTGCAGCGTCGTCGCCCGCTGCTGGGGCGATGGAGCGAGCGCTGGCGCGTCTGAGCGCGGCTGTCGGTGGCGAGGCGTACGAGCGGTACTTCGTGGAGCAGTCGACGCTGCACCTGGTCGAGGGTCGGCTTGAGGTGCGGGCGGTCTCGGGGTTTGTCGCGACCGTGATCGAGCGCCGGTTCGCGGGGCCGCTGCGTGCGGCGGCTGCGGCGGCTTTCGGCGAGGGGGAGCGGGCGCTCTTCCGCGTGATGGTCGATCCCCAAGCCGCGCCCGCGACGGCGAAAACGACCAAGCCCGCGAAGCACGCCGACCGCGAGCCCAAGGCGCCGGCGCGTGAGGCGGTTGCGCCCGCGTCATCGCCGCGGGCGCGCGGGCTGCACGCGGGGCGCGTGTTCCGCCTGGAGAGCTTTGTCGTCGGAGAGAGCAACCAGCTCGCGTACTCGGCGGCGCTCAGCGTGGCGGACCCTTCGCAGCGCCCGGCGTTCCGGTCGGTCTTCATCCACGGCGCGTGCGGCACGGGCAAGACGCACCTGCTCCAGGGCATCGTCCGCGCGTACCTCGGCGCGGGCGAGCACGGCGGGCGGGCGGCACGAGCCGCGGGGCGTGAACGCGCGATCTACATGACCGGCGAGGCGTTCACCAACGGGTTTGTCGCGGCTGTGCGTGAGAGCCGGACCGAGGCGTTCCGCAAGCAGTTTGAGCACATCGAGCTGTTGTGCATCGACGACGTGCACTTCGTGCAGGGCAAGATGCAGACGCAGCAGGAGCTTCAGCATCTTTTCGATCGCCTGATCTCGCAGGGCGTGCGGGTGGTGCTGGCGAGCGACGCGCCGCCGGCGAAGATTGCGCGTCTGAATGCGACGCTGGGCTCGCGTTTTGCGAGCGGGCTGGTGGTGCGGATCAGCCCGCCGGACGCGTCGTTGCAGCGGGCGCTGGTGGAGCGTTTCGCGAGCGAGCGTGGTTTGCCGCTGACGCCGGAGGCTTCGGCGTTGATCGCGGCGCGTGCGGCTCGCCTGGGCGCGTCGGCGGGCGGGGCGAGCGTGCGGGACATCGAGGGGATGCTGACGCAGGTGGACGCGGTGTTCCGCCTGCTGCCGGAGCTGTGCGCCGAGCCGGGGCGGATCGGGGCCGGGCTCGTGCGCCGGGCGCTGGGGCTGGGCGAGGACGACGCGGGCGGGCGTTCGCTGGGCGCGACGGTCGGGACGAACGGCACGCGCCGCGCGGTCACGGTGGACGGGATCCTGAGCACGGTCGCGGCGGAGCTGGCGGTCGACGCGGGCGAGGTGCTGGGGCGCGGGCGTCACCCGCGCGTCGTGCTCACCCGCGCGATGGTGACGCTGCTGGCGCGCCGGATGACCACCGCGAGCTTCCCCGAGATCGCGCGCACGCTCGGTCGCCCGAACCACTCCACCGTGATCACCGCGCTGCGCCGGATCGAGCGCCAGGTCGAGGCGGGTGAGACGATCGCCCTCGGGCTGAGCTGGGACGGGCTGACGGTGGGCGAGCTGGCGTCGCGCCTGGAGGCGGCGGTCGGCGGGCGCTGATCGCGCCCGGCTCCCCCGGCGAGATGCGCGGCGCACCCCTACGCTGGGGCGACGGCGGGCGTTGTGCCGCGACCCGAATCGCCCGCGCGGGCGTGCGGATCGTGCGCAAAGCCGCCCTTGGTGGAGTGGGCGATGAGCGAGCACGAGATCCCGCTGAGCCGCCCGGACATCGGCCCGCTCGAGGAGCGCCTGGTGCTGGAGGCGCTGCGTTCGGGCAGGCTGAGCATCGGGCCGATGGTGGAGCGGTTCGAGCGGGACGTGGCGCGTCGCGCGGGGTGCCGGGAGGGCGTGGCGGTTTCGAGCGGGACGTGCGGGCTGCACCTGGTGTTGCTGGCGCTGGGGATCGGGCCGGGCGACGAGGTGGTGACGACGCCGTTCAGCTTCGTTGCGTCGGCGAACGTGATCCTGCACGTGGGCGCGACGCCGGTTTTCGTGGATATTGATCCGAAGAGCCTGAACGCGGAGCCGGCGCAGATCGAGGCGGCGATCACGCCTCGGACGCGCGCGATTCTTGCGGTGGAGGCGTTCGGGAACCCGCAGCACATGGATGTGTACGCGCAGATCGCCGCGAAGCACGAGATCCAGCTGATCGAGGACTGCTGCGAGGCGCTGGGGACGACGCACAAGGGGCGCCCGTGCGGGAGCTTCGGGCGCGCGGGCGTCTTCGGGTTCTACCCCAACAAGCAGATCACCACCGGCGAGGGCGGGATGATCGTGACCGATGATGAACGCCTCGCCGAGCGCTGCCGGAGTTTGCGGAACCAGGGGCGCGACGCGATGGCGGCCGGCGGTCAGGGGAGTTGGCTCCGCCACGCGCGCCTCGGGTACAACTACCGGATGAGCGAGCTCCAGGCGGCGCTGGGCGTGGCGCAGATGGAGCGTCTGGACGAGTTGATTACGGCTCGGCAGCGCGTCGCGAACATGTACGTCGCGCGCCTCGCGGGCAACACCGATGTGATCCTGCCGACGGTTTCGGCCGAGTCGAGCCCGAGTTGGTTCGTGTTCGTGGTGCGCCTCGCAGCCGAGTACAGCCGGGAGGAGCGGGATCGGGTCATCCAGGGCATGCGGAACCACGAGGTGGGTTGCGCGGACTACTTCCCGTGCATCCATCAGCAGGCGTACTTCGTGGAGTGGTTCGAGCGCCAGGGGCGCGTGGTGCCGAGCCTGCCGATCGCCGAGACGGTCGCGGGGCGGACGCTGGCGCTGCCGTTCCATACGAAGCTGACCGAGCGCGAGGTGGACCTGGTCTGCCAGACGCTGGAGGTGATGATCCAGCGGGAGCAGTTTTCGAGGGGGGGGAGGCATTAGGCATTAGGCATTGGGCACGAGGCACTAGGGGCAGAGGGCAAGGGAGACGGAGGGATGGCTCGTCGGCTCGGTTTCCCTCCGCCCTCATGCCTAGTGCCTAGTGCCCAATGCCTTCCCCCACCGTTGCCCCGTGCTGCGGGCGGGCTATCATCGAGGCCCGGGGTGTGGCCCCGGGATCGGCAGGATTTTGATCGGGACGGAGTTTCGGCGATGCCCAAGCAGTGCTACTACACCGGAAAGAAGACGGGCTTCGGCAAGAAGCGGGCCTGGAGCGGTCAGCGGATCGTGCTCGGCGGCTTCGGCCTGAAGGCGACCGGCATCAGCCGACGCACGTTCAAGCCCAACCTCCAGTCGGTGCAAGCCGTCGTGGAAGAAGGCGGCGTGAAGCGCCAGAAGCGGATCGTCGTGTCGGCCGCCGCGATTCGTGCGGGGCTGGTCGAGAAGCCGCTGAAGCGCAAGTACGGGTACACCCGTCTGCAGAAGGAAGGTGCGGGGCACTGAAGCCCCGTCGCACCGTGACACGTCTTCATGAAACCCGGCCCGTTGTGGTCGGGTTTTTTGTTGGAGCGTGTGCAGGTGCGCGCGGGTGGTGTGCGCAGAGGAGAACCCCTCGCTCGCGCGAGGGGCTCGTTTTGGGTTTCTGTGCTGGTTTGCGATGCTGGACGCTGGCGCGTTATTCGCCCGCGGGCTTCCAGGCTGGTTCTTCGCGTCGGGTCGGGGCGATACGTGACCAGATCGCTTCCAGCAGTTCGCGCGTGCCCTGGTGGGTCGCGCCGCTGATCGGGAGCACCTCCGCGTCGTGCCCGAGGCGAAGTTCCTGGCGCAGGGCCCCCACCGCCGCGCGGCGGGCGTCCTCGTCCGGCAGCAGGTCGAGCTTGTTCAGCGCGATGAGTTCGGGCTTCTCCGCGAGCGCGGGGGAGTACTCGCCCAGTTCTTTGCGGATCATGCGGTACGCCTCGGCCGGCGCGGGCGCGCCCTCCGGCGGCATCGCGTCGAGCACGTGGACCAGGAGCTTCGTCCGCTCGACGTGGCGCAGGAAGTCGTGCCCGAGCCCGTGCCCCTCGGCCGCCCCTTCGATCAGCCCCGGGATGTCCGCGATGACCACGCGGCGCGCGGGGTCGATCTCGGCGATGCCGAGTTGGGGACTGAGAGTCGTGAACGGGTAGTCGGCGATCTTGGGGCGCGCCCGGCTGACGGCGGTGAGCAGCGTGCTCTTGCCGGCGTTGGGCATGCCGACGAGCCCGACGTCGGCGATGAGCTTGAGCTCGAGGCGCAGCACGCGGTGCTCGCCGGGCTCGCCGGGGGTGAAGCGCCTTGGGGCCTGGTCGGTCGAGGTTTTGAATCGTTCGTTGCCGAACCCGCCCTTGCCGCCCTTGGCGATGACGAAGGTGTCGCCGGGGGCGAGGTCTGTGAGGAGTTCGTCGGTTTCGTCGTCGAAGACGAGCGTGCCGGCGGGGAGTCGGATGATGTTGTCCTCGCCGTTGGCGCCGTGCTGCTGCTTACCGCGTCCGGGTTCGCCGTGCTCGGCTCGCCAGTGGTGCGTGCCCCGGAAGTCCAGGAGTGTGTGGACGTTGGGGTCGGCGGCGAGGATCACCGAGCCGCCGTCGCCCCCGTCGCCGCCGTCGGGTCCGCCCTTGGGGACGTACTTGGCGCGTCGGAAGGAACTGCACCCGTCGCCGCCGTTGCCGGCGAAGACTTCGATCACGGCGTGGTCAATGAACACGCGGAAGGATAGCGGGCGCAGATGCCTCGAAACGGTGCCCCGGAAACGACCCGTCCGCGGGTCTTTTCCGGGAATTCGCGGAACAGACACCGCTCGGAGAGCGGTGCCACCCCGGAGCTTCAGGCCGCGATCGTGAACACGCCGCTGTGGAGCTGTTGGAGGAGGCGTTCGCGGTCGCCGAGTCGGCAGAAGCGGGTGAAGGCGACGGCGTGGCGGAACGGGCCGGAGGGGGCGTCGTCGTCGATCCAGACGACGTTGCCGATCACGAAGACCGCGCGCCCGGGGCCCACATCCGCGGGGGCGGCGTGCGCGCCGGGGTGCAGGATCGGGAGGTCGATCCGCAATGCGACCGTCGTGCCCGGGGCGATCGGGTCGTCCAGCTCGAACTGGATGCCCCCCTCGCTGAGGTTGTACGCGTGCCCCTCGGCACGGAAGTGCTCCTCGTCCATCCGGCGGACGGCGATGCCGGTGTACATCGGCGGCGTCACGAACCGCGTGTGACGACGACGGTTGGCGGGCTCGGGCGTGCGGGCATGGGCGAGGGACATGGTCGGCTCCATCGGACAGGACGCCCGACGCCGAGGGGCGCGGGGCGGCTCGGGTGAAAACCCGTGTCATGGGGATATCGGCCGTTGGGCGCGATCGCTCCAGCCGTTTCAGGCGGAACTTCAGGATGGGCGTGTGAAGACAAAGACCACCAGACACCGCTCAGAACGCTGTGCCACCTCTACCTGGGCTCGGTGACGAGCTGAACGGAGACGCGCCCGATCCGCATGCCGGTGCGGCGTTCGAGCTCCGCGACCAGATCCTCGCTGAGCTGGTCCAGGAAGCGTTCGGAAAGGTCGTCGGGCACATCGAAGACGCGCCCGTCGGGGGTCGTCAGATGGACGTGCTCGTGCGTGTCGGCGTCGTAGCGCGCGGGCCCGGCGTGGACGGCGCTGGGGAGGCGCCGGATCAGCCCGGCGTTGGTGAACGCCTCCAGCGTGTTGTAGACGGTCGCGAGGCTGAGGCTCTGGTCCGCGGTGCGGACGCGCTCAAAGAGCTCCTCGGCTGTGGGATGGGTCTTGGTCGCCTTGAGGGCGGCGTAGAGCGTCTCCCGCTGACGGGTACAGCGGAGAGCGTGGCGGGCGAAAAGATCTCTAGGCGTGCTCACGTCACCCAAAGTATTGCCGGGGCAGGGCTTGGGGGCCAGTGTTGGGTAGAGCCAGAAGAAGACACAGCTCGGAGAGCTGTGCCACCGGGGAGGGGCGATCTGGTCAGGCCGGGGCTTCGGCTCGGAGGGTCATCCGGTGGTGCGAGATGCCGGCTTCGGTGAAGGGCTCGGGGTCGGTCGTCCAGCCGAGCTTGGCGTAGAACGGGATCGCCTCGTCCCGGGCGTGGCAGAAGAGTTCTTCGATGCCGAGCTCCCCGAACGCCCGGCTCTCGACGGCCATCACGAGCCGACGCCCGATGCCCTCGCCCTGACGCTGGAGATCGACGGCCATCTGCATCAGCTTCCCGACCCCCGGGGAAGGGTAATCGGGGAGCAGGCAGGCGACGCCGATGACGCGAGGCCCGACCGAGCCGTCGGGATGGGGCTGGTCGAAAACAGCGACGAAGTGCTCGAACGCGTTCTCGATGCCAGGGTATTCGCGCATGAAACGGTCGATGTCGTACCCGATGGGGCCGAGCAGAACCTGCTCGCGCAGAGCGCGGGCCTGGGCGAGCAGGGCGGCGTCGTCGGGCTGGAGGCGGAGGATGCGGATCATGCGTGATATCAGATTCGGGGTTATCGGGCGCGGGCTCGTGGCGTGAACGGGTACTGTAGCGATCTGAGGGCGACAAGGTTCGTCGGCATGGCTGCGCGGGCGGCTGAGGGAAGGGCATGGCGAGGGCACGGATCCATCCTGACGCGCTGCTCTGCGAAGGGTGCGGGTACGAGATCGCCGGGCTTTTTGAGCAAGACCCGGCGGGGGCGTGCCCGGAGTGCGGGCGGGCGCTGGCGGCTTCGATGCCGGGGCATCGACCGGGCTCGCCCTTTCAGCGGGCACCCCGCGCCGGGGCGGGCGTGCTCTTGCAAACCTGGTGGCACGTGATCCGGCGACCGCGGGGGGTGTGGGAGGAGGTTCGGGGCGCGGACTCAGGGGAACTGGCCAGCCGAATGCGCACGCTGCGCCTCTGGACCAACGCGGCGGCGGTTCTCGGCGTGATCGTGCTTCTGGCCGCGATGGCGATGCTCGGGGCGAAGATCGGCCCGTCGGCTTGGCGGGGGCTGCTCCCGATGACGCTGGGGGCGTTGCTGCTGCTGGAGGTGCTGTGCCGGATCGAGTCGATCGGGGTCCGGCTGATCGGTCGGCAGCGCGGGTGGCGGGTGACGCCGGGGATCGCGCGGGCGGTGATCGCGCACGCGAGCGTGGGGTGGGTGCTCGCGGGGGTGCTCTTCACGGGCGGGACCTGGCTCGCGCGCTGGTCGCAGGGGTTCGTCCGCGACGGCGGGCGACCGAGAGCCGGGGATTGGCTCACGCCCTTACTCGAAGCGGCCCCGGTGCTCCTCCCAGCGGGCGGGTTCCTGATCGGGCTGGTGGCGTTCGAGGCGATGGTGTACGTCGGCGTACGCCGGATGCGGTTTGTGAATCGAGAGAGGGATAGGGACGAACCCGACGCCGAGATTTCGACTTGATCGTGGTTCGTGGGCTTTGCACGGGCGGGACGCCCGTGCCACGGTGGAACCTAGGATCCTCGCGATGCAGCCCAGACGACCCACGCGACCTGTCTATGTCGGCAACGCCCGGACCGGGATCCTCCAGATCGGCGGCGGGCTGCCCAACGCCCGCGGCGAGGCGACCACGCCCGCGCCGGTCTCGGTGCAGACCATGACCGCGGGGTACACGCACGACATCGACAAGTGCGTCGCGGAGATCCACAAGCTGCACGCGGGCGGGGCGGACGTGGTCCGCGTCGCGGTGCCGGAGAAGAAGGACACCGAGGCGCTCAAGGAAATCCTGAACCAGACTTCGGTGCCGATCGTCGCGGACGTGCACTTCCACTTCCAGCGTGCGCTCGAAGCGGTCGAAGCGGGCGTGCACAAGATCCGGCTCAACCCCGGGAACATCAACGACCGGGAGCAGGTCAACGCCGTCATCGACGCGTGCAAGGGGGCGGGGATTCCGATCCGCGTCGGCGTCAACGAGGGGTCGATCATCGAGCGGCGCGACAAGCAGAAGCGCGTGAAAGAGCTCGGTGCGGTCTTCAGCGCGCACAAAGACGGGTATCTGCTCGCGATCATGATCACCAAGCTCGAGGAATACCTCGACATCTTCTACGAGCGGGATTTCCGCGACGTAGTCATCAGCGCCAAGAGCATGAGCGCGCCGCTGGTGATCGACGCGTACACCGAGATCGGCAAGCGCTTCGAGCACCCGCTGCACCTGGGCGTGACGCACGCCGGACCCAAGGAAACCGGGTGCATCCGGAGCGTGGTGGCGCTGGGGACGCTGCTGGCGAACGGGTTCGGCGACACGATCCGGATCAGCTACGCGAACGACCCGATCTATGAGGTCGAGGACGGGCTGGAGCTGCTGTGGTCGTTGGGGCTTCGGGAGCGCGTGGGTGCGGAGTTGATCGCGTGCCCGACGTGCGGGCGGATCCAGGTGGATTTGTTCTCGCTGGTGCAGGAGGTGCGGGGGAAGCTGGCGAGCGCGGTGCGTGTGCCGATGAAGGTGGCGGTGATGGGGTGCGTGGTGAACGGGCCGGGCGAGGCGGAGGGGGCGGACGTGGCCGTCTTTGCGGGCGATCGGCGCGGGATTATCTACGTGCAGGGGGAAAAGGTCGCGAACGTGAAAGAGGAGGAGATCCTCGACCGATTGCTGGAAGAATGCCTGAAGTTCCAGGACATGGTGGACCGCGGCGAGGCGAAGCTGGGCGAGAAGAAGGTGGACATCGTCCCGCCGGATCCTCTGGGGGAACTGGGGAGCGGGTGGGAGAAGATGGCCGCCCAGCGGATCGGCGGGAGCGGCGGCGCCTCGGCGGAGCTGACGATCGGCAAGTCGTGACCGGGCGCGGGCGGGCGTCGCGGTGGCGCATGGTCGGGATCGCGGCTCCGCTGTTCTTCGCGTGCCTGGCGCCGACGCTGGTTCTCGGCGGGTGCGGGTACACCGCGGGCCCGAAGAACGAGCGGTTCACGATGACCCGGCGTGAGGTGAGCGAGGATCTGGCGCGCATGCGTGCCGAGCCTGTGGCGCTGGAGCGCCCGGTGGTGATCCTGAACGGGTACCGCGGCCCGGGGTTCGCGCTGCAGCCGTTTCTCCGTCGGATGGCGTTCCTGACCAGCGGGAACCGGCGTGACTGGCACGCGGTGAACTACAGCGAGGTGAACTCGATCTCGCGAGCCGCGGAGATCGCGGTGAACGCGGTCGAGGCGCGCTGGCCTTCGGATGATCCGCACGAGACGATCGAGATCGACGTGATCGGGATCTCGATGGGCGGGCTGGTCGCGCGGGAGGCGGCGATCTCGCCCGAAGAACGCGGGCGGAGCGGGAAGCGTCTGCATATTGTGCGCTTGTACACGATCGGCACGCCGCACCGCGGGGCCGCGATCGCGCGGCGCGTGGGGTGGAGCACGTCGGCGTGGCAGATGCAGCCGGGGAGCTCGTTCCTCGCGGAACTGGACGCGGCGCTCGCGTCGGCGGACTACGAGTTGATCGCGTACGCGCAGCTGAACGACACGTGGGTGGGCGATGGGAACACCTCGCCGCCGGGGCAGGACCCGATCTGGGCGCCGGGAACGCACGTGCTGAGCCATTTTCGGATGACGGGCAACCGCCTGATCACGGGCGACATCGCGCGCCGCCTGCGCGGCGAGGAGCCGATCGCCGAGCCCGGGCCGATCCCGCCGAAGCGATCGGAGCTCCGCCGTGCCGAGCGTGAGCGGGCGCGGGGCGAGTCGGAGCGAACATCCCGAAAGCGGCGTCGGAGCCGTCACAAGAACACGGGGCGGCGGCATCGGGGGCGCCCTGAACGGCGAACAATCGCTCGGGGTTTCTGACGCAAGGCGAGGGTTCTGGTTTGGGGCGATCGGCACGGATTCTGGCAGCGCGTGCGGGCTCACGTCGCGGGCGCGGGGGCGGGCTGGTGCGAGCGTTGATCGCGTTGCCGGCCGTCTGCTTCGGGCCGACGGCTTGCGTCGCCGTGCACACCGATCTGCCCCACTACCCGGCGACGCGGGACGAGATCCGCGACGAGATTCGGCGTCTTCGCGCCGAGCCGGTGGAGCTGGAGCGCCCGGTGGTGGTGCTGAGCGGGTACCGGGCGGCGCACTCGATGGCGGCGCGTGCGGCGCACGAGCTGGCGCGTCTGACCAGCGGGAATCAGGGCGACACGCTCGCGGTGAGCTACACGCTGACGGGGGACATCGAGCGGGCCGCCGCGATCGCGATCGATCGCATCAACCGGCGCTGGCCGAGCGATGATCCTGAGCGCACGATCGAGGTGGACGTGGTCGCGATCTCGATGGGCGGCTTGGTGGCGCGCGTCGCGGCGCTGCCGCCGAGCGAGCGCCCGCGGGCGAGCGGGGACGAAACGGGGATGCGCCTCAACGCGCGTCGCGTCTACACGCTGGGCACGCCGCACCGGGGCGCGCTGCTCGCTGAGCGCGTGCGCCCGGACCAGGCCGCACGGGACATGCGCCCCGGCTCGTGGTTTCTGGAGCGCCTCGACGAGACGCTGGACGCGCGCGAGTACGAACTGATCTGCTACGCCCACCTCGGCGACGGGTGGGTCGGGGCGCGGAACTCGGCCCCGGCGGGGATGACCCCGATCTGGACAGGCGGCACGCGCCTGTTCAGCCACTTCTCAATCTCAGGCAGCCCGCGGATCCTGGTGGATATCGCGCGCCGCCTGCGCGGGGAAGACCCGCTGGCCGAGCCGGGCGAACTGCCGCCGCGCCAGTGAGCATCGGGTGTTCGGTTCGCCTCATTCTCCCGGGGCTGGGTCCGCGTCGCGCTCCCACCTGATCCGCGCCCGCCCCGGCCCGTAGAGGCGCTGGTGCGGCGCGTGCTGGTGACACTGGATGCAGGAGGCGATGCGCCCCACCTCGAAGACTTCGCGAGCGTCGAAGGACGCGGTGGCGTAGACCCAGCCGCGGTCGGTGTGCGGCGCGTCGTCCGGCTCTTTGAGCATGACAAAGAGCCCGTATGGTTCGTCGGGGAGGTAGAAGCGGTCGTCCGGCCCGCGCACGGCCCACTCGTAGAGATGCGGTCTGGAATCCATTCGACGGGAAGACTGTTGTTCGGTCTCGCGGGCGTGCCAGGATTCCTTGATCAGGAAGAAGCCGGGCTCGACGGCCGAACCGTCGCGGACGTGGGCGTCGTACGCCTCGGCGTTGCTCGCGTAGAGGTGATAGACCTTGCGCCCGCCGTGGGACAGGGTTGAACCGGTCGAAGAGTCTTTGGGGCCGCCGTGACGGGGTGCCGAGGGGGGCAGCAGGCAGAACTGGGGCGCGATCGCCGGGCCGGTGATCCAGGACGTTTCTTCGCGCTGGTAACGCGCGATCGCCTCCAGGACGGCGGCACGCTGGCGTTCGAGCAACTCCGGCGGCGGCAGGGATGCCTCGGACGCTGCGGGGGCGATGCTGTGCTCCGCGTTTGTGCACCCGAACGCGAAGCCGAGGCAGAAACCGAGCGCAGTGACGACGAACGAGGCGCTCGATCCGGTCCGGAGTCGGCGTCTCGTGTGCGGCATCGGTGATCCTCCCGCGTGTTCGGTTGTTGCCGACGGAGATCGACTCAGGGTCGATCATCGGCACGCTCGCGGGCGCCTCAGCGCCGGCTCTCGGTCGTGATCCGGCGTTCTTCGATCCAGATCTGCGGGCGTGAGTCGCCGCGGTGGGCGACGAGCTGCATCTGGAAGATGTACGACACCTGCGTGTCGCGCCCGAGGCGGACGACGTCCTCGTAGATCCGCGTGTTCAGCGTAAACACGCGACGGTTGTTCAGACGCCCGGCGAAGCGCTCGACCTCCAGGTCGGCCGGCGAGTACGCCTCGGCCCGGCGGCTGTTGACCAGCACCTGGAAGATGCGGTTGGTGACCCGGTCGCGGTCGATGTTCACCTGACTGGTGTTGTTCACGAAGTTGCTGACCGAGACCACGGCCGGGTCTTCGGTCGAGACGAAGTTGCCCGACTGGAGCAGGCTCTCGGCGAGTTCGGCGGCCATGCGCTCGACCTCCTGCACGTTGAGCCCGTGGGTGGTGATCTCGGTGCCCGCGGCTTGCTCGCGGGGGGTGAACGCCCCCCCGCCGCAGGCGGACAGAGCGCCGAACGAGGCGGCGAGAGCGACAGCGGCGATCGTGCGGGTGCGCATGCGGACTGGTCCTTCCTGCGCCGGCGTGGGCCGGGGGGTTGCTTGTGAAAAACAGCTTACCGGGCGGGGATGATCTCGAGCTGGAAATCGACGGCTTGCTCGGAGGGCGCGACCGCGCTGATCCGCGCCCGCTCGCCGCCCAGCAGCGCGCGATCGCGCCAGACCGCCATCGACGAGTGCACCGACAGCCCGTCGCGCCCGAACCACTCGACGCGGTAGCGGATCGCGACGCGCCCGTTGGTCGCGTTGAACAGCTCGGCCTCAACGACTTTGAGCCCGGCGGCGTTGGTGCCCTCGGCGAGCCCCACGAGCTGCACGGCCGAGGCGAGGCGCGGATCGCGCACCAGGCGACGATCCTCGATGACCGTCGCGCGCCCCTCCGGGTTCGCGGCTTCGGCGGTGTTCACCACCGGCTGACGCGCCCGGCAACCCGAAAGACACGCGCTTGCCACCACCGCCGACAACGCGAGCACGCACAGCACAGCACCAGAACGCGAGCGGATGTTCATGGATCCAGGTCCTTCCCTGCGATCGCCGAGCAAGGGCCCGGCGTCACACTGTTTATTCTTGGCCGACCGGCGCGGCTGCGGCGACCTGCTCTATGCCGCCCCCCACGCCCTCGGCCAACGTCCCCGCGACCGTGCGCCCGGCACGCCCGAGCGCGAAGCTCGACACGATCGGCTCGCTCCGCGGGTGCACCGAACGCACCAGCACGAGGTTGATCCCTGACGGGTCCACCGGCACGCTCACCGAGCGGGCGGGGAACTGGAGCGTGAGGCTGCCTGTTCCCGGCGTCTCCACGCGGGCGTACTGGATCTGCTTCGGCAGGGTCGCCCAGGTGCGGAGGTCGGCCTCGTTGGTCGCCGCCGACCAGATCGCGCCGGTGAGCATGACGCCCAGACGCACCCACTCGTTCTGATTCCGGGCCGCCTCGTTCGCGGTGAACTGCACGCCGACCTTCACCGCCGCCGCCACGATCATCCGCGTGATGTACCCAGGAAGGCGTTCGTTGAACTCGGCCGCCACGATCCGGTCCACGTCCGCGAGCAGCGACGTGTCGTGGACCGTCAGCGGCGTGCGCACGCGCAGCGTCGGCACGAACTCCGGGCTGAACGCTAGGTACGGCACCGCGACCGGCACGATCTGCACCCGGTTGCTCACCAGAAACACCGGCACCGAAATCTGCACCTGCTCGCGGTGCGGCGCGAGACCCGTCTCGAAGAAGACGTAGGTCAGGTTCGGGCGCTGCACCGTGCCGGCGGCGAGGCGGTCGGCGAGGTCCAAGTCCTGCATCACATACGCGTTGCCCGGCGACAATCCCGCGACGCGGCGCAGCAGGTTCCGCGCGACGTCAAAATCACCGCCCGATTCGGCGACACCCATCAGATAGACTGCACGCAGCATGTCCGCGTACGGGTTCGCGAAACCCTCGTACGCCTCGAAGCGGCTCAGGTCGCCGAAGCGTTCCTGGCTCGCCTGCTGGAGGCGCGGATCCTGCATCGACTGGTCGAACGTCGGCACGCGCTCGCGCGCGGCGGCTTGCTGATCTTCGGCTCGCTGGATCCGGCGTGCGTTCCGCTCGATCGCGAACGTCTGCCACCGGTCGGCACGCAGAAAATGCTGACGCGGCGCCTCGAAATCGCCCATCGCCATCGCGTTCAGCGCGCGATAGACGGCCACGAACTGGCGGTCGTAATCGAAGCCCTGGTACGTGATCCGGTCCGGCGTGCGGAGCAGCGATTCCAGCTCCTCGCTCGCGCTGCGCTCCGGGCGCGCGTCCAGCTCGGCGATCCGCGCCTCGGCGGCGGCGAAGGCGAAGTCGCTGCCCTCGTAGTTCCCCACCGCGCGGAGCATCGAACCCATCTCGATGAACGCGATGACCGTCTGCGGCGTGCCGCGCGCGTGGCGCTCGGCGTACCGCTCGATCTGCGCGGCTGCGGCGGTGTGGTTCCCGGCGCGGAACGTCCGCTGGATCGGCACCAGCCCGCTCGCGCACCCGCCCAGCCCGAGCCCCATCCCCAGCAGCAGCAGCCCGCACCAGAGCGGTGCGAGCGAGGCGAGGGATGCACGCCGGGGCCCGCGCCCCGCTGAGGTTTTTCGCATCGATCCGACCCTCCCCAAGAAGCCGTTGATTCAGCGCGGCGAGGCCCGGCGCGCGATCGCGCGCACGGCGATGCCGAAGTCTTCCGTCGCACGCCCCCACGCGAGGCGTTCGTCCACGCGCTCGATGACGACGCGCCCGATCGCGACTTCCTCGACGCCGAGCACCTCGCCCGTGTCCGGATCGATGATCGGCTCGCCCTCGCCGGTGTAGATGATCCACTCCTGCCCGGGCTCGATCCCGGTGCCCTCGCCGCGGTTGATCCCGACCTGCGAGCCGCGGACGGAGACGACGCGCGCGGGCAGCGTGGCATCGAGCACGGCGATCGCAGCCTGGCTGGCGAACTCGCGCGACATGCGGACGAGCATCTCGCCGAACTGGTCGCCCGACCCGCCGCCGACGCCGGTCTGCGGGCGCTGGGAGTCGGTCATCGGCCCGATCTGGAGGTTGGCGGTCGCGACCAGCACGCCGCGCTGCACGTCGTAGATCCGCGCGACCGCCGACATGCGCACGGTGCGCCGCACCGCGAGCACCTGCCCGCCCTCGCCACGGAGCTGCTCCTCCGAATCGTCAAAGTCATCGAGCGTGACGATCAGCCCGAAGTCGCACCCGGCCATGCGGAACGCCTCGACCGGGTTCGCGGCGAAAGCCTGCTGCAGATCCTGCTCCTTGAGCAGGGTTTCGAGATCGCTGCGTGCGACCAGGTCGTACCGGCGGATCTGGAAGAGGCGGTCAAGGAGTTGCCCGTCCATGGACTGCGTGACGCGATCGAGCGAGAGCGAGCCGCCGCCGCGCTGCTGCCCGACTTTGGCGCGGAGCGCCGGGGTGGGCTTGATCTCGAGAATGCCGAGCTTCGGGCGGGCGGGCGCCGCCTGCCCCTGCTGCGCCATCGCGGGCGCGACGCCCGCTAGGAGCAGCATCGCCCCGAAGAACCCGATGATCCAGTGCTTCAACATGCGGTCTCCCTCATCAGCCTCAGCCCGGGGCCCGAGCGGCCCGAGGGCGGTTGTCGTGCTTGTTTGCCCGCGTCCCCGGTTCCGCGTCGCGTCAGAACGGCCAGAACGAGCCGCGCCGGCGCGGCTCGTCCGTCCCGATGTTGACCGACTTCGGATCGATGCGGATCTGCGTGTTGCGGAACATCTCCGCGAGCCCTTCCACGAGCTTCACCTCCGCGTCGGTCAACGCCTGATCCCGCTTCATCCTGTTCAGCCGTTCCATGTCCTCAACCCAACGCCGACGCCCCGTCTCGTCGAGCTGGAGCGCGACCTGAAGGACCATCGGGTCCCCATCGGACCGGCGGGCGAGGTTGATGTTGCGCTCCCACGGGCTGAAGCCCTCGCGCGTGAGGCGGATGCGGTGAAGCCCGGGGAAGGCTTCGAAGGTGCCGGGCGCGCTGCCGATGACGACGCCGTTGAGCTCGACCGTAACCGCCATCGCCTCGAGCTTGTAGTTGTTCCCGGTGATGACGTAGCGCCCTTCTTCATCGCGGATGATCTCGGGCACGCTCATGTCTTGCATGCCGCAGGTCACGATGAACCGGACCATGTCCGCCGCCGGGTCGCGCTCGCGGACACGCCCCTCGGCGATCTTGCGCCCGAGCTGCCCGCCCATCTGGGCGGCGGCGTCGGCGAGCAGATCGTCAAAGACGGTTTCGGAGCGCACGCCGCCGGGCGTGCGGTTGTCCTGCTGGGTGCGTCGCTCAGAGACGATGTTCCCGGCCGTCTCGCTCCCGCCGCGCGCGATGTCCAGCACCTTGTACATCGTCCGCAGGCGGTGCGTCGTCACCGTGCGATCCATGTTGAGGTCCGGACGGCTGACGCGGTTGGTCTCCTGTCCGTAGCTCGTGATCGAGGCGATGATGATGTAGTCCACCTGCATGTTCTGCGCCAGGCGCAGAGCCGAGGTGCTGTCTTCCAGCATCCGATCGACGGCCTGGCTCATGAGCCGGTTCTCGTCGACCACGCGTGAGCGGTCGATCTCCCGCGTGCGCTCACGTTCTTCTTCGGTCTGAAGGAACCGGCGAAGGGCCGTCACCGTGTCCTCGGGGCTGACGACGCGGATGCAGGC
>Ga0213835_100751_pt1 | contig 26219 bp, 23 predicted proteins | sample SWPATP01_FD_160576 | JGI IMG/M metagenome (GOLD analysis project Ga0213835, IMG submission 160576) | Coastal seawater microbial communities from Marineland, Florida, United States - SWPA TP0 #1 | ecosystem: Environmental > Aquatic > Marine > Coastal | place: USA: Florida | collected 2016-08-05 | reverse complement strand
TCCGGGAACCAAAACCACATCAGGATTACCTAAGTCAGTTTCTTTATGCCAAACAAATCGAGCTTCCATCCCCATAACATGTTTTACTGCATGATATGCATCATGATCGCAATTCGAACCTGGAAAAACCAAAACTGCAACATCAGCCATTATGATACCCCTACAATATCAACATGGAAGTCTTCCATGACTTCATTTGCAAGTAATTTTCTTGCAGCATGAGAAGCCATCTCCTTAGCAGCCTCTTCATTATCGGCTTGTATGTCTAAATCTATAATTTTTCCCATTCTAACATCTTGAATAGTATGAAACCCAAGATTTTTAAGAGCACCATGAGAAGCTTTTCCGCGAGGATCGAGAATTGAGGGTTTTAATGTAACCGAAATTCTTGCTTTATACATATTTTGGGTATTTTAATACATGTTGGTAACCGCTGCATAAAATACCGGTTTATGAGCTTAGCTACCAATATTTCTAACAAGATAAAATTTTAAGTGGAAGCATTCGTTAGTTTATAATAAATTGCGTTATTAGTGTATATTTATTCCTATTCGATTTAATCCATTCGGTGAACAGACCAACGCGGTGACATACAAACACGTCTATACCATTTGCATATTTTTCATCCTCTCTATTCTCGTAGCAGGCTGTTCCGGTTCTATGCGAAGCACATGGGTGAACTTTAATTCGTACTACAATACCTTCTATAATGCTAATCAAAGCTACAATAGAGGGTATCGGCAATTTGAAAATCAAGTTGATCGCATCAATCCTGAGCGACCTATTCGAATACATCGGGCTCCGGTACGAACCGGACGCGCAGATTTCGAAGATGCCATCGACAGAGGCTCAGATTTACTTTTCCGCTTCCCAGACTCAAGATATGTTGATGATGCCCTTTTCTTAATTGGTCGTTCGTATTACTTTTTAGAGAATTTTTTTAATGCCGAACAGAAATTCATGGAGCTGTTTAGCGTAACTCAAAATGAGTCGCTCAGGCAACAAGCCGTTATTTGGCGTGCTAGGGTAATGTTAGATTTACAACAACATAATGATGCCATTACCTATTTGGATATTCAATTAAATGCTTCAGATTTAGATTGGGGGAGGCGAGAACGTGCCGAAGCACAGCTTTTACTCGCTCAACATTTAGTAAAACAGCGACAATATGAAGATGCAGGGCAGTTGTTATTCGAAGCATTACCCAATGTAAGAGACAGAGAGCTACGTGCAAGAGGCTATTTCCTTCATGGTCAAATTCTTGAACTGCTTGGAGCTTATGAGGCTGCCTTTGTTGCTTATGATCGGGTTCGTAGAAATAACCCTGTATATCAAATGATCTATTTTTCTGAACTCCGAAAAGGTATAGTGATGCGGAAAAATGGGAACTATGAAGAAGCGTTGCATATCTTCACTCGCATGGGTAGAAACAATAATAATTTTGATAATCTATCTCAGATAAATTACCAAACAGGTCGAACGCTTCAATCAATGGGTCGCTATCAGGAAGCTCGAAATATGTATAGAGATGTGCTCTATTTCAGTTATCGAACACCACAGCGCGAAACCATTGCAAAAGCACATTACGGCATGGCTGAGTTATATCGCTTCAATTTTCGAAATTATGCTTTAGCTGCTGCTCACTACGATACTTCGGCAAGAAATGCTTCCAATGAGGATCTTTTGCCTGTTGGTTTTGATGCACGAATACTTTCAAGATCATTTAACGAGTTTGCCAGGCTAAATGAACAAGCTTCAAAAATGGATAGCCTAATGTGGCTTGGTTCACTTCCGGCAGCTCAATATGATTCTGTTGTAACTGTAATTAGAGACCGATTGAGAAGACAATTAGAACGAGAGCGCCGACAACAGCAAAGAGAATCAGGCAGAATTGTAACAGTTGACCCCGGAGCCATTACCGAAGCAGAAGAAGCTGGTGAAAATGGATTCTTATTTCATCTAAACAGAACCTTAGTCTTGCAAGCAAGTCAACAGTTTCAAGCGCGCTGGAATAGCCGACCGCTTGTTGATAACTGGCGACGTATAGAAGCCGTTCGACAAGCAGTAATTGCCGCTGAAGAAGATGAAACTCTTGCCGATGAGATTGTTTATGTACAAGAAATTGACCCGATTGAATTCGAATTAGATTTAAGTGAAGTCCCTCGTACGCGGCAGGCGCGCCTCACTATGAATGAAGACTTGGCACGAACCAGATTTGAATTGGGAAATATCTTTTTCATATCTCTGAATATGCCGGATAGCGCCCGTACCATGTACCGGCGAATTATTGATAGGCATTCTGATACAGCCATCATCCCACAAGCAATGTATTCCCTTTCTGAATTATATTTTTTACAGGGGGATGAGGAAAATTCGCGTCATTGGGCAACATTGATTGCAGAAAAACATCCGAATACTATATTTGCCAGAAGACTTTCTGAACGATTTGATCTTGGGATCGAAGCTGAGGTTATTGAACTCGCACCTAAAGAGCAAAAGATCAGAGATTATTTCGACTTATTGGATGCACTGCCAACAATGAGTCTTGAAGAGCAAGCTCGGCGTTTATTTGCATTTGCTTCTGCTGACTCTCTTAGCGACTTCGCACCGGATGCTTACTTAAGCTCTGCTAAAGCATTTATAAGATTGGCCCAAGAGGAAGATGAGACCTTTAACGAGAGAAGCCAATTCTACACCGATTTACGAGTGAACTATGATCGCTCAAAATCGAAATTGCAAGTAATGAAAGACTCTTCGAAAGTTGTTCTAGCTGATACAACCCTGACTGAAGACCTTCGTGCATTTTGGTTAGGCATCCAAGATTCTTCCATAACCACACCTGATTTTCGTGCTGCATTTCCTTTTTATGGAGAATTTTGGGATGAAGCTCGTTCCAGTTTAGAGAAAATTAGAACACGTTTCCCCAGATATGCCCGAATTCGTCAGGTAAATACGCTTTATGATCAAATTAAACTTCTACCTGAGGAGAAAAAGCCAGAACCTAAAGAGGAAAATACTGAAAAAGACGATACAACTTTAGCACTTGAACATGATACATCACAAGTTTATGAGTGTAGTGACTTGAGAATGACTCCTAAAGTTATTGGCGGATTAGAGACTTTCATATTCGAAAGTGAAATTCAGGAACTCCTGTCTGAGATGGGAATTCTGCAAGCCATGTTTTCGTACCGGGTAACGATAAACCATCAAGGCGAACCGGAGCGTGTGTTCAGTATTGATGAAGAAGATGAATTTGGATTCCAGGAATATCTGTTGAATATGATTCAAGCAAACATGCGCTTCGAACCACTGATTCATAACAATAAAATCATCTCAGCCATCTGCGTAATTGACATCCCTGTTAACGTCTCAAAAGAGTAAGTTTTCGGTTAGGGTTAGCAATCTAAGGTGATTTTTTTCACACGAAGGCACGAGGGTGGGGAGGAATTCAGAATTTAAAAATTCAGAATTCAGAATGATGGCATCGTTGTGGATAAGGTATTTGTTGTTGGAATCACTCGTCAATATTTAATTGCCGTCATCTGCGTCCTCTGCGGTAGAAAAATTAAACCATAGAGTTTAGTAAACCCTCCGCGTGGGACGTTGCCCCACGCTAGTCATTGCATCGCCCCGATAGGGCTATTTATTTTTAGTCCCTATCATAAAACAGTTCTCACGATTTCTAACAATTAACCGGGCTTTCCGGAATGACAGGTGGGTTTGATAACTGAAATAAACAAATAAACAGTTAAACAAATAAACCCAATGCCATTCCCACTCCGGTTTCGGCTACACTCAACACTTCGACTCCCATTTCGCCAAGGCTCAGTGTCCGCTCAGTACAGCGCCAATCAACCTCAACTTCTCAACTCCTCAACCCCAAAAAAACTTTCACCTTTGAGCATTCAGCTTTCAGCTCCCCTCAACTCCTCAACTCCTCAACCCCAATAAACTTTCAGCTTTGAGCATTCAGCTTTCAGCTCCCCTCAACTCCTCAACTCCTCAACCTCTCAACTCCTCAACCCCAAAAAAACTTTCACCTTTGAGCATTCAGCTTTCAGCTCCCCTCATCCTCATTCTGAAATTCCCAATAAAGCTTGTATTTTAGCACCTGAAAATTGATGAGGTAACCAAACACGCTAATTATTCTTCACTTTGTTCACAACAACTGATTACATCGTAATTGCGCTCTATGCGCTTGTGATGGCCGGATTCGGGATTCTGGCTAAACGCAGAGAACAAAAAAACCTGGCCGACTTTTTCGCGAGTGGCAAGAAAATGCCGTGGTGGCTTTTGGGTACTTCCATGGTAGCGACGACTTTCGCCGCCGATACTCCGCTTGCGGTTACTGGAATCGTCGCATCAGAAGGAATTGCCGGAAACTGGATTTGGTGGAATTTCGTCTTCTCCGGAATGCTCACCGTATTCATCTACGCTCGCCTTTGGAAACGCGCTGACGTGGTCACAGACGTCGAGTTCATTGAGAAACGATACTCAGGTAAGCCCGCCGCTTTTTTGCGTGGATTCAGAGCCATTTATTTAGCCTTCCCGATTAACTGTATCATTTTAGGATGGGTTACGGTTGGGATGGCAAAGGTGCTTTCGGTTGTGACTCCCTTCAACGAGTGGACAATCATCTTCATCCTCTACGGCCTAACCGCATTATACATTATGGTTTCCGGACTTTGGGGTGTTATCGTTACCGATTTCATTCAGTTTTTGATTGCGATGGTTGGCTCCATCATTTTGGCGGTCTTGGCTGTTCAACATGTTGGGGGCATTGACTCCCTGAAAGAGCAACTTGCCGTAACCTACGGCGAAAATCATCATTTCCTTGAGTTCATCCCCATAAGCAATCCGGAGTTGCTCCTAACCACGTTTTTAGTTTGGATTGGGATGATGTGGTGGACAAGCTGGTATCCCGGTATGGAACCCGGTGGTGGCGGTTACGTAGCTCAACGTATGTTCTCGGCTAAATCGGAGGGACACGCCGTGGGAGGAACCCTATTCTTCTATTTCGCCCACTTTGTGTTACGTCCATGGCCATGGATTCTCGTCGCCTTAGTGAGCTTGGTAGTCTATCCCGATTTAACAGACAAAGAACTCGGGTATCCCAAGTTAATGTTGGATATTTTGCCCGCCGGACTTTTCGGATTATTGGTTGTCGCCTTCCTTTCTGCGTTTGTTTCCACCGTTTCAACTCACTTAAACTGGGGCGCATCCTACGTTGTGAATGATGTCTATAAACGATTCATCAAACCCGAAGATCAATTTGAAACCCAAGAACAAGCCGGTAAACATTATGTAATGATGTCCCGATTTGCCACGCTCTTTATCATGCTGTGTGCTGTGATTGTTTCGTGGTTTTTTGATAATGTTAAGGATGGATGGGAAGCCATTCTTGCCTTGGGTGCCGGAACAGGTCCGGTCTATCTCTTACGATGGTTTTGGTGGCGGATTAATGCTTGGAGTGAAATCGCAGCAATGTCAGGAGCTGCGATTGGGGTTATAATTGCCGGTATCATTGGGATTGATGGATTGGCACCGACCATTTTATTCACCACAGCTGTCTCAACGACGATTTGGCTGACTGTAACGCTCCTCACAAAACCGGTAGAGGAGCAGAAACTCAGAGATTTTTGTCAACTCGTGAGACCCGGCGGCTCAGGATGGAAGCATTACATGGATGGCATCGAGCAAACAGATCAACCGTTGGCAAAACAGCTTATTTTGGCCTTCTCTGCCGCTTTCACTCTATGCGGATTGATGTTCCTAACCTTCTTTATCCTGCTTGGTTAATCATCCCCTGTCAGCGAGGAAGCACTAAAGATTCAAACATCTGAATCATGTGTTGCTTAACGCGTTGTTTGAATTCTTCGGGGTATAATTTTCCTTCCGGAGCATTGATGGATAACCGATGCTTCATCACGTTTGATTCTATCACTATGGCATTAACGGGAGCCGTGATACTCGTGATGGCAAGCTGTGCATCCACTTTATTAAACTTACCTGATTCCATACCGTCATTGAGTGCTTTCAGTACGATATTTCTGATTTTATTGAATTCACTCACGAGCTTAACAATATCTTCTCTTTTACTACTAACAGAAACCTGACGATATACAATTCGCGCATGATTGGGATGGTTAAAAATGTAATCTACATACGCTATAATCCAGTTTCGCAGGCGTTCTTCGGGGGTAGCGAACGATTCCTCTATGTTACTAAAGACTTTTGCGAGTCCATCCGAAAACCGTTCTAAAACAGCATAGAGCAATTGCTCTTTTGAGCCAAAGTAATATGAAAGCATTGCGATATTGACTTTCGCTTTGTTTGCAATGGCTCTTGTTGTTGTTTTGTCAAAGCCTGACTCTGCAAATAGATGTTCGGCTGCATCTAAAATAACCTCCCTTTTTGAACTTGTGTTTACCTGTTCGGCTGTTTCCATGCACTCAATATTTTAATAAATTGATATTTAATTTGTTTTTTAAAAAGCTACCATCACCATTCAATAGTCTTTTTGTCTAAAAATGCTTGAATACCACGCTGACAATCGTCTGTCCCTCGAGCTTTGGCATTTAATGCTACGGCATAATCAATAGCTTCACTATGAGAGGCATCCGCGACAATATTAATGAGCGTTTTTGTCGCCATAAGTGCCTCACCACTTGTTTTATGAATGAGCGTTTGAACAAGATTGTCAACTGTAGTTTCAAAATCATCCCCATTAACACACGTTGCAATTAGCCCAATTTGTTGAGCTTCTTTCGCTGAAATTAATGATCCGGTAAGTAATAGTTGTCGGGCGCGTGTTTCGCCAACCTTCCGAATCAAAAACTGAGCCACAATTGCCGGCACGAATCCAATGCGCGTTTCGGTGTATCCGAACTTGGCATGTTCAGCTGCTACCACAATATCACAAACAGAAGCAAGTCCACATCCCCCTGCGATGGCATGTCCGTGAACAGCCGCAATTACCGGTTTTGGGCAAGAATAAATAGCCTCAAATAAAGATGCAAGCTGTTTGGAGTCGTTGAGGTTCTCTTCATAGGTTGCCTCTTTGAGTTGTTTCAGCACGGTTAAATCAGCGCCGGCACAAAACGCATCCCCTTTTCCGCGAATTACGATTACTTTCACCGATGCATCATCCCTAAAAGCATTTATCGCATCCGTCAATTCTTTTACTAATTGAGGATGCAAGGCGTTCCGCTTATCGGGGCGGTTTAGCCAAATGGTGCCGGTTCTGTTTTTGATTTCGGTAAGTATCATCATTTCTTGCATGGTTCAAATGTATGATATAAACGCAAAAATTTCACCCGTAAATTTTTCGGGCTGCAACAAACATTTGGGCGTGTGCAAGCACGGTTTCTTTTACGGTGGGAGCATATCCCCCTGATAACAAAAGCACCAATGGAAAGCCTTTATCTCGAACGGTTTTTATAACGAGCTCTTCTCTACGTTTTAAACCTTCGAAAGAGAGTGATAATCGCCCGAAATGATCGGTTTCAAGGGGATCAATCCCCCCGAGATAAAACACAAGATCCGGAGTAAAGCGACTGAAAATGCTATCGAGAGCATCGCCCAGAGTTTGGAGATACACTTTATCTCCGGTTTTGTCGGGAAGCCCGATATCAAGCGTGGAAGGAGGTTTAATAAAAGGATAATTCTTCTCTCCATGCAGGGAAAACGTGAATACATCCGGGTCGTTTGCAAAAATATGAGCCGTTCCATTTCCCTGATGCACATCGCAATCGATGACCAACGCTTTCCGAATCCACATGGCACTTTTGAGCGCTTTAATGGCAATTGCGACATCGTTGAAGACACAAAATCCTTCGCCTCCATCGGGCATGGCGTGGTGGGTTCCTCCCGCTAAATTCCCCGAAACGCCATCTTGAAGTGCCATTAATCCGGCGTTGATGGTCCCTTGAACAGCCAATTGTGATCGCGTGGCAAGCTGAGGAGTCCAAGGCAAACCAAGTTTTCGGGCTTCGCGCTTTTGTAAATTTCCATTTAGGATGGCATCCAAATAGCGCGGAGTATGTACGCGTAGAAGTGTGCTCGTATCTACCAATTGAGGGGTGATGACATCCGAAGGCGCTACAATATTTTCTTCGGTGAGATAGGCATGAAGTCCTTCAAATTTTCGCATCGGGAAAATGTGATTTTCCCCAATAGGCGCAAAATATCCGGGGGCGTAACTTACTCTCATTCAGGTCGCTTGAGCGTAATTAATGCCATCATCCTTCCGCTCTGAGCGCCTTCGCGTCTGTATGAATAGTAGTCGTCAGCATCTGCAACCGTACAGCCCTCAGATACCGCTATCGCTTGCTCACTTACGCCGGCATCCAATAATTGTTGACGTATGAATCCTTTCAGATCAACATGCGGTTTCGCAAAACTGCGATCAACAAAAGCTTCGGGAAATTTTTCGGCGACTTCCTCCCCTACTTCAAAATGTTTGCGCGAAATACATGGACTCACAAATGCGCAGATCGTCTCGGGTTGCGCGCCTAAAGCCACCATTTTTTTTATCGTTTCGGGGATGATTCCCAAAACTGCACCTTTCCATCCGGCGTGACAAGCACCGATGACACGATTTTTTTCGTCAGCGAGTAAAATCCCCCCGCAATCGGCCACAAAAATTCCAAGACTCATGCCCGGAGTGGATGTCACAAATCCATCTGTATTCTCAAATACTCCACCTTTGGTTACCACTTCAACATGGTTGTGGTGTACTTGTCGGCCTGTTGCGGTTAAAGCAGGGTCGGCACCGGCAAACTCGAGCCAAGTGTTGCGATGCGCCTGAGTTATCTCCGCTTTCTCTGGTGTGTTGTAGCCGAGATTTAATCCCTTAATAGTATGTTCCTGTCCGTAAGCAGGATTTTTTAAAGAAAACAGCCCTTTCACGACGAGTGAATCTTTCCAAATAATGCAATCAAACGGAATCATAGTTAGCGGAGTGACTCGAGGAGAAGTTTTTCTGCTTCTGCTGAGGGGAAGGATTTCCCTGTCCATATTCGGAATGCATCAGCAGCTTGACCAATAAACATTCCGGTACCGGGAATCGTTGCAGAGGCACCGGCATTGGCAGCTTGCTTGAGGAAAGTTGTCTGCACAGGATTATAAATGGCATCCATACACACCTTTCCTTTTAACAGAGGCACACAGGTTGGTGGGATTGGGGAAGCCTCAGGATTCGGAAACATCCCAACCGGTGTTGTATTGATAATGAGGGATGTTTGCTTGATAAGCTCCGGAAGCTGATCGTACGAAGCCATTTGCACAGCCACTTTATTGATCGTTCTTGGCCACACATTTCCGGCAGGTTTTCTGGAAATCACATAAGCTTGGTTAATACCGAACGCTTTCAGAGATGCAACAGCGGCACGAGCAGCACCGCCGGAACCGAGAACAATGGCGGGACGCGCTGCGAATAATAAAGCATGAGGCATCAACGCCTTTTCGAGTCCGGATACATCGGTATTGTAGCCGGCTAACCCAATTTGTACCGGATGCACAGTATTTACGGCACCGGTTTCCATCGCTAATGGATCAATCACTTGAAGTAAATCCATAATCCGGTGTTTGTGGGGTATGGTAATATTCATCCCCCTAAAACCGGGCATATCAACTAATTGTCCCACCCAGGCAAAGGCATCTGCTGGTGTATCGAGGGCGATGTAGGATGCGTTGATATTGTGATACTTGAGGGCAAACGTATGCAACAGCGGCGATTTACTTTGCGCCACCGGATTTCCAAGCACAGCAAAAAAAGCGCCCGGAGGATTATTTTGAACAAACTCACGAATATGCATACGAATTGTACAAAAAAAGAAAGGCCGCACAAATGAGCGGCCTTAACAAAACATGAAAACTAAAACTTAGGCAGTTGCCTGCTCAACTTTTTTTGTTTCTTTATCATCGAACGTATCGTTTTCAACACACTCTTTGAAGTACTCAAGGTCTTTAAGTAACTGATCGCCGGTGTTTTCAATGAAAGCTTTCAATTCACCTTCAGCAGCTCCAAAGAACGTATTATAAACAAGAGTAAAATCAATACGTGTACGAGTTCCGTTATCGAGTGGTGTAAAACGAATGGTTCCTGTTTGATTAAGGTTTCCATTGATTGTAATCCAGGCGAAACGGGTGTTGCGCAGATCATCGATAATATTGGTGGTCCACTTATAGTTTTCTCCTCCAACGGTAGTTACAAATTCGAACGTCTGAGAGTTGATTTTGTTTACTTTTTCAATTTTACGCATGAAGCGAGGAAAGTCAGTTGGGGAGTTCAGACATTCATATACTTTTGCGAGGGGGAGATTTACTTCGATACTTTGATGCGCCATAGGTTTTTGGTTGTACTTCGTGATAGTGACAAGTTATGGTTCTGAACTGAAAAAATCAGTTGGGTGTTACAAGGTTGGAGTGTTCCGATGTTAACTCCACAATACTCTAAATTACGGTTTTTACATCCAAATATCAATCTGTATTTTCACAAGTTACCCCATTCGAGGGGTGATTCGTAGCGCTTTTATTTACCCTTATGCATGTTTTTATAGGAGTTTATGCGTCTTAATTTTTTTTCTCAGTTTATTGTGATTTTCACAATTTTGTTTTTATTATATGAGTTTTCTCATGCCCAAACCCGCTTAAGTGGGGTAGCTTCGACCTATAATGCATGGCAAATCCCTTCCCCAAATAGTCCGGTTTCAGCTCGGAATCAGCTTAGATTAAACTTAGCCAAATCAACCGATCGGTTTACTTCCTATGCATCAGGCGAGTTACGTCATACATACCTAACGGGTCGCGACTCACTCTCTTTTCGATTGCGCGAAGCATACGCTACATTATTTTTTGAAAATGGAGATCTCACCATCGGTAGGCAAATCATTGTTTGGGGAATTACCGATGGGGATTTCATTTTGGATGTAATCGGGCCTTTTGATCTTAGTGAGTTTGTTACCCAAGATTTTTCTGATCTGCGCGAAGGTGTCTCAGCGGTCAGCTATGTTCATTTCTTTGGAAGAAATCAGCTTCAATTTATCGTGAACCCTGTCTTAGAGGGTTCACGATTGCCGGGGTCTGACTCCCGTTGGTCTGTGATTAACGCAGATATCTTCCCTCTTCCATCAGAAATTATTCCTTACAGAAATACCACACCTCGCTTGCGTGACACCCAAGCCGCTGTGAGACTGGCCTTGCGTCCGTCGCTGCGGTTTGATCTCGATTTAACCGCCTTGCATTGGGCAAATCGGAATCCGGCGTATTACAAACGCTTTAATTTAGTCGAACTTCCGGGATTGAATATTCCTGAGTCGGTTTCATTTCAAGAGACCTATCAACCGAGTTTTATTTTAGGGGGATGGGGTACGTACCGGATTTCAAATAATGTGCAGTTCGTTTTTGAGGGAGCGTGGTTTCAGCAACGGGCGTATGATTTTCTTCCATCCCAAATTACGCAAGACGATTTGAGGACTCTGAATGAGATTTTTGGTCGTGAACCTACTCTAGAAGATTTTCCTGTAATTGCCGATATTGGTCAACGTCTTAATATGGTCATTGAGGAAAAAGGAAATACCGGTTTCTTGAAAAATGCTCCGTCTGCTAAATTTATGGCTGGATTCACCACTTCCCTTTTTGGTTGGAATACCGGTTTTCAATACGTGGGGGATGTCATCCTTCGAGATGATCCTACGATTTTGCAGGATAGCTATTTTCATGGCATTACCGGAAATTTTTCTCGTTCTTTTTTTAGGGATACGCTGCTGTTTCGTTTGTTGGCTCGCTACCAATTTAATGGTCAGGATTTCTGGATAAACCCTGAGTTTAGATATGATGTTGCCGATGGAATTACGCTCTCTGCGGGTGCACACGTATTTGGTGGCAAAACGCCCGATTTCGATTATGCCCAACTTTCTTTCAGCCGTTTTCGTGATAACACCTTAAGTTTTGTGGGGGTCTCTTGGGCGTGGTAAGATAGATTTTTAGGCTTCCATCCTCTTGAAAAAGCACGTATATTTAGAAATTAAAGAACAAAACATTAAGATGACTTCCAACATGAAAAACCTATTTAGCACAAAAGCAGTAGTTGTATCCCTTATTATTATTCTTGCTGTTCTTTCGCGCTTTTTGCCCACTCCACCTAATTTTGCTCCGATTGCAGCTATCGCTCTTTTTGGGGGAAGTTACTTTGCGGATAAACGCCTTGCCTTTTTAATCCCCCTCGCAACCATGCTTATTAGCGATCTCTTTCTTGGTTTGCACGGCACTCTTCTTTTCGTGTATGGCGCTTTCATGCTCATTGTTCTTATTGGGATGAAGCTCGGAAAAAATATTAATCCGTTGAATGTGACCGGTGCTGCACTTGCGGGTTCAGCTTTGTTCTTCCTGATTACGAACTTCGGTGTTTGGCTGATGAGCCCTTTTTACCCACTTACTCCTGCCGGAATCATCGCTTGCTACACAGCTGCCATTCCATTTTTCCATTATACCATTCTTGGTGACTTGTTTTACACTGCTGTCATCTTTGGTAGCTACGAAGTGCTAAAGCAGACAGTGCTGAGCAAAGCACACGCGTAACGTTTTTATTTCATAAACAAAAAAGGGTGGCCACATGACCACCCTTTTTTTGTTTATAAAGTTTTTAAGTCGTTCGCTACACAGCTTCTGCAAAGAGTGTTTCAATCCGCGCACGTTGCGTTTCAACCATAAGCCTGAGCGATTCAAGATTTTCATCATCGTAAGCTTCTTTTGTTGATAGCTCGAGGCAGTAATCCATCCCCTCTTGCAAATTGGACGCCATTTTGTTGACTTTCCGCATTTCAGGGCTTTCAGGATCGGTTTGACGCGCCATTTCTAACAGATAATCCACGTACATTTGCATTTCTTTCGCAAACATGTGTGGACGCTTAGCAGGCACGATACTCGGAATTCTTCCGTAAATATGATCGATCATTTCATTCAGCGAATATTGACGATTAAACCACGCAATGTTCGGTCCCGGACAAATTTCCTGACGGCCGTATTCCGGCTTAATAATGCCAAGTCGAATTAACGAACCGTTGCCAAGATGAGAGCACAAGCATGATTTTTCCATCACGCTTTGTTTGCCTTCTTCTTTTTCCAAGTCACTTAGAGAGCTGTTTGTAATTTGGTCAATTTTCAAAATCTGATATTGCAAGGATGCCGTACAAATTGGCTGATCGGTGAACTCTGTGTTCGTAGCGAGAAATCCTTTAGGACATTTTGAGCCGGGTTTTCCTTTTTCGATTTGCTCAAGTTTGTACCGTTCAGAACCGGAGTTCCTAATGTTATTGAATGGAACACCCAAAGGAGACACATTGCTCAAATACAACTCATTTTCGGTCGCATCAGCGAGTAGTTGCATGGTTTCATCATCCACGCAGGTGGCTTCCGGTACGAGCAAAAATGGACTTCCCCAACCGGTACCATCCATCCCGAAATCTTCAATCAATCGTCTCATCTCGCCGGAGGTTCCGATTCCGCCTTGAACCGTAATTTTCGGCTGAATAGCTTCCTCAGAAAGCTCAGGATATTCCCATCCCATCAACTCATAGTAGCTCTTAATCATCGGTTGGAAGGTCTGCGTAAGCTGATGACGCTTTTCTTTGAACTCCCTCAATAGAACCGGAAGCAATTGCCCGTCAGATGCAAACGCGTGTCCACCGCAATTCAGGCCCGACTCAATTCTGAATTCGGCTATTTCAATCCCTTTTTTGGCAAGAAATTTCCCTTGGATTAATGCCGAGCGAAAGTCACTCACTTTCAGGATGATGGATTTTTTGATATCACCTGTTGTATCTCTGTAAAATTCTTTGAAATCGGAAAGATAGCCATACAAACGAGGATTAAATCCCGCCGAAAGTACAAGCCCTGATTGCACGACGGATTGTGCATAGCCTCTCAAGGCGGCGCTTGCATCGCTGAATTCGGCACTTAGCGGCTTTTGATGCTCATCTACGCCGAGCGCATCCACCTTCGCCATGATGTTGACATCAATCGAGCCCGGCTTCATGAGTTGGGTAAGTTCATTTATTTGCTCTGATTTCTTCCATCCATCCAACATTTCAGCAATTTCGTAATATTTTTGCTTTAGCGGATTACTATCGGGGAGCAAAGTGAAATATCGATCCTTTTCCGTGTTGGAAAACAATGGCATCGCTTTCACTTCTTCGAACTTTTGGTTCACAATCGCCTGCATGGTATCCAAAAAAGCAGTGATACGTTTTGCTCTGCCATCAGGTGCATTTCGTGCAATGCTGTCGAAAGGAAGCTGAAACTGTGCAGCATAAAATTTTCTGATGCGCTCGCAAAGCAAGTCATCTACCACGGAGACCACCGAGTTGATGCCAAGATGTGCAACCCTAATTGGGCTATCGATGGAATGTCCGGTACCCATTACCGGTATATGAAACTGGTGTTGATTAGTGTACATGCCGATTGTGTTGTTTAAATGAAATGGTAAGCGGTAATATAAGTTTTAATTATTCAGATATCAAACGTTGATATTTATTTTAAAATCGCATTAAATCCCTCAGCAAACTAGATTTGCATGGAACGCTTTGTTAAAAAATTGAGTATCATAGAATAACATAGAAGTACTTCACAAAACACCGGAATATGAATATTGGAATTGTCTGTTATCCGACCTACGGAGGGAGTGGTGTCGTTGCAACAGAATTAGGTATAGGTCTTGCACGAAAAGGACATAAAGTACATTTTTTGAGTTATGCGCGTCCGCAACGACTCAACACATTCGAAGCAAATATTGATTTTCATGAAGTAGCGGTAAATGTGTATCCGCTTTTTGAGTACCCACCTTACGATTTGGCACTCGCAAGCCACATGGTTGACCTCATTCGTTATCAGAAATTGGATATTTTGCACGTGCATTATGCCATTCCCCATGCCACAAGTGCGTTTTTAGCGAAGCGTATTTTGGGGAAGGAAGGAAAATCCGTTGCCGTAACGACTACGCTACATGGAACGGACATCACTATAGTAGGGTCTGACAGTAGCTATTTGCCCGTGGTAAGTTTCTCGATTAATCAAAGTGATAGCGTTACTGCTGTTTCCGATTATTTAAGGGATGAAACCTACCGCTTGTTCGATATCGAGAAGGAAATTCATGTTATTCCGAACTTTGTGGATTTAGAACGTTTCAAACGGATTGAACGCTCGCATTTCAGACGTGCGATTTGTCCGGAGGATGAATTCATTCTCACGCATGTTTCCAATTTCAGAAAAGTAAAGCGGGTTGCCGATTGTGTGGAAATTTTTAAACGAGTTTTAGACAGTGGAATTAAAGCAAAACTCTTGTTAGTTGGAGATGGCCCGGAACGAACAAATATTGAAGCACTTTGCAGAGAATATAAAGTCTGTGGACACGTAAGATTTCTGGGAAAGCAAGAGAAAATTGAAGAAATTTTATCAATATCTGATGTATTTCTGATGCCATCAGGCTCTGAAACTTTCGGATTAGCTGCCTTAGAAGCCATGAGCTGTAGTGTGCCTGTTATTAGCTCCGATGTGGGTGGACTCCCCTTTTTGAACCAAGATGGGGTAACCGGCTATGTGTGTCCCCTTGCAAATACCGATATGATGGGCGATGCGGCCATTTCGCTACTTAACGATAGAGACAAACTTTCCAAATTCTCTATAGCCGCTCGAAAGCGCGCCGAAGAATTCGAACTTTCACGGATCGTAAGTCAATATGAAGACCACTACATGATGGTCATCGACCGAGTAAAGGCAGAACGCGGCTAAAAAGGTAATCAGGGGGAGCATCCCCCCCGACCCAAAAAAACTATCCTGCCACTACAAACACGGCTAATACTTCGCCACCGATGTAACCATGGGCGCTACCCACGGTTACTAATATGCAGCGCTCCTTCAGAGCTATCATATCCGAAACCACTCTGAATACAAAATAGCCCTGAAGGGGCGAGACAATCACAGCGAGGGGCAGCGTCCCTCGTTGAAAGGAACAACCACAAACCACTACCTTGCATCAATCATCAGGTGTAACCATGGGCGCTACCCACGGTTACTAATATGCAACGCCCCTACAGGGCTATCAAATCCAAAAAACGCCCCGAATCCAAAATAGCCCTGAAGGGGCGACACTCTAATTAGCGTGGGGCAACGTCCCACGCAGTGGCGGATATCGGCAACAAACCAGCATCAGGTGTAACCATGGGCGCTACCCACGGTTACCAATATGCAACGCTTCTTCAAGGCTATCAAATCCGAAACCACTCTGAATACAAAATAGCCCTGAAGGGGCGACACTCTAATTAGCGTGGGGCAACGTCCCACGCGGTGGCGGATATCGGCAACAAACCAGCATCAGGTGTAACCATGGGCGCTACCCACGGTTACTAATATGTAACGCCCCTTCAGGGCTATCAAATCCGAAAAACGCCCCGAACTAAAATAGCCCTGAAGGGGCGAGACAATCACAGCGAGGGGCAACGTGCCTCGTGAAAGGAACAACCACAAACCACTACCTCGCCTCAATCACCGATGTAACCATGGGCGCTACCCACGGTTACTAATATGTAACGCCTCCACGGCTAACCGGGACAGGCTCTACAGGGCTATCAAATCCGAAACCACCTCAAACCCAAAATAGCCCTGAAGGGGCGAGACAATCACAGCGAGGGGCAACGTCCCTCGTGAAAGGAACAACCACAAACCACTACCTCGCATCAATCACCGATGTAACCATGGGCGCTACCCACGGTTACAAATATGCAACGCTTCCACGGCTAACCGGGACAGGCTCTACAGAGCTATCAAATCCGAAACCACCTCAAACCCAAAATAGCCCTGAAGGGGCGAGACAACCATCAGCGTGGGGCAACGTCCCTTGTGAAAAAAAACAACCACAAAAAAATGATATCAATCCCAAACATATCGCTCATCAAAAGATACCTTACTCGAGATAAGCATATCGCGATATTCATCCATAAAAGTTTTATTCTTATGATGAATGTGCTGCCTATCGATGTATCGAATTACAGGATTTATGGCTGATGCTCTGACAGAAAAAGCTCCATATCCTCTCTGCCAATAGAAACCTGAGTATTTACTTCCGTTCGTTTTAATCCACTTTGAGGATTGAACCTTTATTTTTTCAACTAGTGTTGCGAGGGCTACTTTTTTAGAGAGATCACATAAAATATGTACATGATCATAGTAGCCTCCAATGTTCACAATAGGGCAATCTAATTTTTCGCTTATACCTATGATATAAGTGTGTAGTGGCTTCTCAATATCATCGGTAATTAGTGGCTCTCTACTTTTCGTGCTAAAGACAATATGGATGTAATTTTTGACGAGTGATTGTGGCATTAAGTGACTCCATGACTTTTTCATTACGATTTCTTGTTCTTTAAAGAAAAAGAGTAGTAAAGCTTGAAATCCTTACATAAAAAAGGGTCGAGTTAATAACCCGACCCAAAAAAACTATCCTGCCACTACAAACACGGCTAATACTTCACCGTCTTCAGATTTCAGGTGAAGTTGATCACCGCTAATTTCGTACGATGCTACAGCTTCGAAGATGGGCATGAAGGCATCTTCAACGGCCATAGATTCCGCACAGTACATTTTTGTGCTTGCCATTTGAGAAAATTTGAGGGCATAATCATCACCAAGTGTGAAACTACCGTTAAAACTGTTACATCCTCCGAAACCATAGGCACGATTTTCGGTGGTGTCTAATGTCAGATTTGGATTTCCGCGTTCACTCACTTCACCCACCTCTTCTCCTCCTAATGTGAAGAGTTCCCATTTTGTATCGGTAATTGAAACGACTTGTTTTTCAGCAGGTTCAACGGTGTAACTACCTTCTTTTGAATCTGACGAGGTACATGCATTCAAAAGAAAAGTCATTGATAATAAGGCTACTAATATGATTCTCATAAATTTAAGTGATATTGGTTTATTGATTATGTAATTGATATAAATCGGCTAGCTCTCCCTGTACACGATTTCCATCCATGTCGAGATGAAAAAGTACATTTTCACCGACAAAGAATTGATTTGGTTCTTCAACACCCACTAGTGTGATTGTAGAACCGGCATCATTCCAGGTGAAATTCCCTTCAACGGTATGCACGGTGTCATTGTCTTTTCCGAGATATACCCATGTTTTTACGAAATTTCCTTCACGGTCAATGGTGATTGTGGTTTCGATTCCTTCACAGTCCGCGCATGGAAGCACCCCTTTGTAGGTTCCATCATAATCTAATGATGTTCGAGCATTGTGTTCTCTGTCAAACGCTTCTTGATCATAGCTGTATGGTGTTTCTACAGTCTCAGTTGCCTCCCCGCCACAAGCTTTTAGAAACATAGCAGAGGTTAATGCAAGAATAACAATAATTGTCTTTTTCATAGCTAAGTTTAATGTTTATTTAATTTATCTATCTTTAATTGGTAATTAATATACCGTTTTGTCTAATAATAACGGAATTTGATTCAGCCATGATAAACGCATTAGTTTTATAGAAAAGTATAATACGTATTGAAAATCGTATGAGTGTATCTGTCTTTCATATCTCATTGTTTTTCGTATCTTCATCCCCATGAAACTAACGCGCGAAGAAACCAAAAACGGTCATAGGACGTGGCTATACATCGGGGAGCACAAACTCCGTTTGAATCGGGTGATGATATCCATCCTAACCGTCATTATTTCAATAGCCATTATGTGGCCGATTTATCCTCTTTTTTCAGGGATTGAACCCTTCATTTTTGGGCTTCCTCTTTCATTTGCATGGATTATTCTTTGGGTAATCATCGGATTCGTAAGTATGATATGGTTATATCTTTCTGACAATAAAGACGAGGACGCTGCGGATGGATAGTGGTACCATTATTTTACTCATCGTTGGGATTTATTTGTTGATCTCATTGCTCACGGGGATAATTCCGTCCCTCCGAATTTCGGGGAATGTAACGGGCTATGTCGCCGGCGACCGAAGCATGAACGTGTTGATTTTGTACTTTGTGATAGGTGCTTCGATCTTTTCTTCTTTTGCATTTTTGGGAGGTCCCGGATGGGCGTACACGCGTGGAGCATCCGCTTTTTATATCATCGCTTATGGAATTACGGGAATCATCCCCCTATACTTTTTTGGTCCCAGAGCCTGGCGACTGGGGAAAAAGTACGGCTATGTAACTCAGGCTGAACTCCTTTCGGATCGATTCAACAGCCGCTTTATTTCGGTGCTTTTGGCGGTTTTAAGTGTGATTGTTTTTATCCCCTATCTCACCATTCAAATGAAAGGTGCGGGCTTCGTGCTTAACGTGATTAGTGAGGGACGTGTCCCGGAATGGATGGGTGCCGGAATAACATATCTGATTGTTTTGATTTATGTTTTCTTTAGTGGAGTGATGGGCGTGGGATGGTCGAATGCGTTTCAGGGGATGATTATGATGGTGCTTGCGTGGGTTTTGGGGATTTATTTGCCTAACGCGCTGTACGGTGGAATCGGCCCGATGTTTGAAGCTATCATAGCCGCCGGACATTCTGAGATGCTCAAAGCTCCAGGTTTAACCGCAAGTGGCGAACCTTGGCATTGGTGGGGATTTAGTTCTGCCGTTCTTATCTCCGCCATTGGCTTCTCGGTATGGCCTCACTTTTTTATGCGAAGTTTTGCCGCTAAAAGCAGTCGCAGTTTGAGACTGAGTTTGGTGCTCTATCCCACTTTTCTGATTTTCCTAGTCCCCATTTTATTGATCGGCTTCTCTGCTATTGTAGCATTTCCGGGAGTTACTCCGGCGGATAGCATCCTTCCGCATGTTTTAATGCAACTTGAATTACCGGCAGTCGTGATTGGCTTGTTCTGCGCAGGTGCATTAGCGGCGTCGATGTCCTCCGGAGATGCCATTCTGCACTCAGCGGCCTCAATCGGAATCAGAGATGGAGTTTCGAAAGTAGTTTCATCCCCATTAAGCGATCTGACGGAGCGTCGATTAATTCAGTTGTTAGTAATCATCATCGGGTTTATAAGTTATCTCTTTGCGGTCGTGATTGATGTCTCGTTGGTAGCTTTATTATTGGGGTCTTACGGAGGAGTTGCGCAGATTTTTCCACTTGTTTTTGCCATGTTCTACTGGAAACGCGCCACCAAAGCCGGCGCCATTGCCGGACTCACCTCAGGGATAATCGTAAACACTATTTTCCTGATTTATCCCCATCTCAAACCGATTCCCATCCATGAAGGTATATTCGGTTTAATTGTGAACGTAACGTTACTTGTAGTAGTGAGCTTGTTAACAGCTCCTGATGCATCTGAGCGTGTGAAGAAATTTACTGAAAGAGATTAGGATGGGACATCAAAACTGTGCGTCAGATTCAGTCCTTATAATTGTATCTGAGATGATTAACTCATAAAACCTTCGTTTCTCTTTTCCTTATATTCTCAAAACCAAATACTAACATTTAATAAACCAACATCCCTTCATGAAGTTTAAGCTAAAGGCTCCGAATACATTAATCCTGGTTTTTCTGGTACTTTGCTTTTTTGCATTACTTACTTGGCTGATACCGGGTGGAGAATATCAACGTGTTGAACTCAACGGCAGAGAAGTTGTTGATCCTGAGTCTTTTAGTTTTATTGAGGCTGAACCGGCAGGATTGGTTGATTTAGTATTAGCACCTGTAAGAGGCTTTAATGACCCGTATGGGATGTCTATCATTGTGTTTGTATTTATAGTTGCTGGGGCATTCTCAGTGATTCAACAAACTGGGGCTGTTGATGTCATTATTCGAAGAACCGCTCGTTTTTTTGCCAGAAATCCGGCATGGCGACCTGTTTTTATACCCTTTTTTATGGTTTGCTTCAGTATTATGGGCGCCACCTTTGGCATGAGTGAAGAAACCATCGTATTTGTGCCCCTGTTTGTTACACTTGCTATTGCACTTGGGTATGATTCCATCACCGGACTTGCCATCCCTTTTGTTGGAGCCGGACTTGGATTTGCAGGAGCCATGATCAATCCATTTACTGTTGGAATTGCACAAGGTCTGGCAGAAATTCCTGTTTTTTCGGGGATGGAGCTTCGAATTATACTTTGGATTTGTATGACCACCGCAGGAATCGTTTTAGTATATCGTTATGCAGCTCAGGTACATTCAAACCCTCAGAAATCACCGGTGTATCATATTGATCGTTTACGTCGAGCTGATGATTACGATGAGTCGGTACCTCCCCTACTTTTACGTCATATCCTGGTTTTGATCATGTTTTTGATCACATTGGTTGCCCTTATTTATGGTGCCGTTTACGAAGGTTGGTACATTCTCGAATTCTCCGGACTGTTTCTTGCTCTAGCCATAGCCTCTGCCATAGCCGGACGTTTAACCGGCGATGAAACCGCAACCTCTTTTTTAAATGGGATGAAAGATGTAATCGGAGCAGCCGTTATCATTGCGCTATCACGTGCAATTTTGATTATGATTACTGACGCTAAAATTGTTGATACAATTCTTTTTGGTCTTTCAACTTCTTTAGAAGGATTAAATAATTATGTGTCGGCCTCATTAATGCTTGTCGTTCAAACTCTGATAAACGTCGTTGTACCGAGTGGAAGCGGTCAGGCTGCGCTAACGATTCCAATTATGGCTCCACTTGGTGACTTAATCGGACTTTCTAGACAGAATGTTGTTTTAATTTTTCAATTGGGGGATGGCATCACAAACCTTATCATCCCAACATCCGGAGTTGTAATGGGAGTTCTTGGAATGGCAAAAATCCCGTGGGAAATATGGGCTAAATGGCTATTTGTAAGGATGCTATGGCTTTATGTTGTTGCGTTCATCTTTGTTATTATTGGTGTTGCAATAGGATATTCTTAAGGTAAACTATGAGCTCTTATCGCCAAATATCTTGCAACTATCACGACATTTTAGAGTCTATTGCCGTTCTCAAAGAATCTGCTATTTTTATTTATGAGGATGAAACAGGTGAGCGCATTACTAAAAAAGCCCGTATTAGTGATGTGTTCTCTAAAAACAAAGAGGAATATGTTCTTTTAGAAGATCAAACCAGAATCCGTCTTGATCGAATTTTAATGGTGAATGAAACTTGGTTTGGAGAGACCTGCTAAAAGCATCTCTTTTGTAGATAAAAAATGCCGATTTCGTAGCTAATCTTCCAAAATAATCACTTCAAGATTAGTGATTTTTGATTTTAAGATTTCAAAACGGATAATTGTTCTTTGTACCTGAAATCCGTGGCGACCGGCTGCACCGGGATTAATGAAAAGCAGGTTTTTGTTATCAATATCACGACAGACTTTTAAGATGTGACTATGGCCACAAATAAAAACGTCCGGTGGATTTTGTTCTATTTCTGCACGAATCGGAATCGCATATCGCCCGGGATTTCCACCAATATGCGTCATAAAAACATGCAATCCCTCAACACTAAATCGAATATCATGAGGAAACTCACGGCGGATATCCTGCCCATCGATATTCCCATAGACACCTCGAACCGGGGCAATCTCTCTTAGTTTGTCAGCAATACTGATATTCCCGAAATCTCCTGCGTGCCAAATTTCTTCACAATCTGCAAAGTACTCTTTTACTTTAGCGTCGAGGTAATTATGGGTATCCGAAATAAGTCCGATTTTCATATCTGTTGCGCAATTTTCATTGACGCATTTTTCATTATCTTAGTAAAAATTGAGTCCTGTTAAAAACATTCTAAATTTCAAACGTTCTGATATGTCATAATTCAGACGTTAATTTAATCAATTCAGTGAATAACAGAGGTATAATTTAATCTGTTTACCGCACATTTCAACGTTAATTTCGACTAATCATTCTTTGGCTACGTTCAGCATCATTATTTTAAACTGGAATGGATGTTCGCATCTTCAAACATTCCTACCTTCTGTTGTTAAGAGCGACCACCCGGATTTCGAGATCATTCTGGCTGATAATGCATCTACGGATGAATCCGTTAAGTGGGTTCGAACTCATTATCCCGATGTGCGTGTTTTGAGTTTTGATGAAAACTATGGCTATTGTAAAGGAAATAATCTGGCTGCAAAATCCGCAAATGGAGACTTCCTCATTTTTTTGAACAATGATGTAAAGGTTGACAAGTCATGGCTTCAGCCTTTGAAAAACGTTTTCGATAGATTCCCAAAAACAGCGGCTGTGCAACCCAAACTACTATCTTACAGGCAGCCGAATTATTTTGAATATGCTGGAGCTGCCGGAGGGATGCTTGATCGATTAGGATTTCCATATTGCCGAGGACGTACTTTCTTGGGGGTTGAGCGAGATGAAGGACAATACGACGATTATCCTGAAAAGATTTTTTGGGCCTCAGGTGCTGCATTATGTATCCGGAAGACTCTTTTTGAAGAAATTGGTGGATTTGATGAGCGTTTCGAATTTCACATGGAAGAAATTGACCTCTGTTGGCGTTTGCAACGTTTGGGATATGAAATTAGAGTCGCACCGGATGCTGTTGTTTGGCACCTGGGCGGTGGAAGCCTGCACCGCGATGACCCCCGAAAGTTATATTATAATTTCAGGAATAACCTCATCATGCTCACTAAAAACTACGATACCACTCCTCTGCCCTTACTTCTCTTTGTCAGGAGTTTGACGGATGGTGCCATAGCTTTGAGCTTTTTACTACGCGGACTACCCTCCCACTGGAAAAATATAGCAAAAGCTTACCGCGATTTTTTTTCAAAACTCCCGTATTGGCTTGAAGAAAGAGGGAGGGGGAATTCAGAATTGTAGAATTCAGAATTGTAGAATTCAGAATTCAGAATTCAGAATGATGACGGGGATATGCAAGCTATGTTATTCAAACTACCTTGATAAGTAAGCTACCCTTCTTTTATTTTGTCTTCATTCAAACCCATTCTGAATTCTGAATTGACTAATTCTGAATTTTAACGGGGATATGCAAGCTATGTTATTCAAACTACCTTGATAAGTAAGCTACCCTTCTTTTATTTTGTCTTCATTCAAACCCATTCTAAATTCTGAATTGACTAATTCTGAATTTTAACGGGGATATGCAAGCTATGTTGTTCAAAACTACCTTGATAAGTAAACTACCGTTCTTTTTTAGTTTGTCTCCATTCAAACCCATTCTGAATTCTGAATTGACTAATTCTGAATTTTAACGGGGATATGCAAGCTATGTTGTTCAAAACTACCTTGATAAGTAAACTACCGTTCTTTTTTTGTTTGTCTCCATTCAAACCCATTCTGAATTCTGAATTGACTAATTCTGAATTTTAACGGGGATATGCAAGCTATGTTGTTCAAAACTACCTTGATAAGTAAGCTACCCTTCTTTTATTTTGTCTTCATTCAAACCCATTCTAAATTCTGAATTGACTAATTCTGAATTGCCCATCACTGCATTACTTTACCAGCGTCATTTTTCGTGTTAGGATGGTTTGTCCGACGGTAATTCTATAGAGATATACTCCACTTGCAAGTTGAGAACCGTCAAATGGGATGGTATAAGAACCCGGCTGTACTTCCCCATTCAATAAGGTTGCAATCCGTTGTCCTTGTATATTGAAAACTTCAAGCCGAACCGTTGTTCTTTCCGGGATTTCAAATGCAATTTGAGTTATTGGATTAAAAGGATTCGGATAGTTTTGATGTAACGCAACGTGCTGCGGTAAATCTCCAATAAATTCATCATTTAGTTGAGATGAAATCAACAAAACGAATCGTTCCTCACCTTCTGAATCAAAAAGTTGTGGTAGCGTATTTTGATCCTCTCCAGTTAGTTGTGTTACCGTTGCATCAAATACAAAACTGTAGGAATTTTCTTTTCTAATATCCGTACGAATTCCCGTTTTTTGATCAACCAAGTAGATAGAAAGCTCACCCAGAAGTTGGTCATCGAGTACCCAGCTGATGGTAAATTCACCTGAAATTCCTGAGGATGCGACATAAAGTGGTAACTCATACATCCCCAAAAAATCAAATGGTAATGAGTAGCGGGATTGATAGGTCGATTTACCCTCTCTGATTCCCATCACAGACAAACTAACATATTCATTAGAAAGGGATTGGAGTTTAGAAGCATCCCAAAGATCCCAACCTAAGGATGCCTCCTCATGAAACAAAATTGAGAATGATGCATCCGTGCGCGTGAGTTGTCCGTTTGTTCCCTCTAGTCTGAATTGAATGAGTGATTCATCAGCTACATCAAGCAAAGTACCGCCAACTGTACGAGCGGTGCGTGGTATGTTTAACTGTGAGGCAGTGTTGTTTTCAATTAACCCTCCTTGCCACGGTGCCATTTTTCCGGCAGAGGCGCTTCCGGCTGTTACCCACGAACCGCCAGGTATGGAGTTATCCCAAAGATGAACCACCGCCTGAACACTTCCTGCAACCGCCCAAGTCGTTAATTGAGTAACATCTATGGCTTCGGGAAACGGATTACCTATTAAATTCAATCGATTTCCATTGGAATGTAATGGAATTACAATGTCTTGCATAGGCGGCAATCCTTTAGCAGAAAGTACAAAAGGCAATGGCTTACTTTCAGGTACGAGATCATTATCATACAAATACCACAAAAATCCGGCACCCGGATTAAGCGCCTGACTCACATAGCTCGCTGCAATCCATCCATTTTGAATTCCTTGTGTGTTTTCTGAAGCATTTCCGGTATATCCTAAAAAAACGTTCGGTGCTGCTCCGGCATAACTTCCACCAACCCCTTGTACCAAATTCGATTCTGCCAAATTCCCAACAGTGAAATTAGTCAGTGGCGAAGCGAAGATCCTCCATCCTTCCGATCCTGTAACACGCACAGGAATAACCGCTTGTGCATCAGGCCAAGTATAATATCCGGTTAGCCGTACGGTATCACCTGCCGGATTTGATGTCGGCAATCCGAATCCAAATCCTTCGTTTGATAATGCCGCTGAAACAGAATTCACATAAAGTGCAACAAAATTCAGGGGTTCGTCCGGTTGTAGCCCAAGTTCATCACGAGTTATGGTGAATGAGAAATTGCGTGAGTCAGCCGAAACAGGATTTCCAAGCTCTCTTAGATACTGCAAACCTCCTGTGGTTATAGTCCCGCTTGAAGGAATTCGCCATAATCCGCCAAAATTGGTGTTAAAGGCTAATGCATGCGAGGCTTCAAATCCTACAGGGAAATGGATTGTGGAGCCGGATG
>Ga0213835_100749_pt1 | contig 26288 bp, 25 predicted proteins | sample SWPATP01_FD_160576 | JGI IMG/M metagenome (GOLD analysis project Ga0213835, IMG submission 160576) | Coastal seawater microbial communities from Marineland, Florida, United States - SWPA TP0 #1 | ecosystem: Environmental > Aquatic > Marine > Coastal | place: USA: Florida | collected 2016-08-05 | reverse complement strand
GGTGCTTGCAGCGCGGGTCGACGGTGATACTCAAGGGATTGCGCCGGGCGCGGACGTGATCGCAATTGATGTTTCGGACCGCGATGATCCCCATAATCCCGACTACGGAAAGTTCGCACCTGCGATTGATATGCTTGCTTACGAACTTGGCGTTGATCTAATCAACATATCCGGCGGTGCGTTCATGCATGCAGATGTGGTTGGAAATCACGAGCACACAACTCAGATCGCGCAAGCGATTGCTGATGCTAGATGCCGTGGTACAACAATCGTTGCCGCGGTTGGAAATGAAGATCGTGATGGTGCCGCAATTCCTGCGCAGCTTGCAGGCGTCGTGGGCGTAGGTTCTATTGGCGTTTCGTCGGTAGCACCTCCTGGGTCGCTAATGGAGCATATGCTTGGGAAAGCTCAAAATTGTGGGTTGATGGGACGATTCGGCGAGTTGGAAGCTTTCTGTGTGATCGACACCGCGTACGGAAATGGATTGGATGCTGTAGCGCCTGGAATTGGTGTTTTCGTGGAGGACGATTTGGGCATATTGCAAGAATTCGAGGGAACTTCATTCGCGGCGCCTATCGTAACAGGAGTCCTCGCCTGTGCCTTAGGGGGCGATCTCGAATACCGAGACAAAAGAGGCCTAGAACGCGCGGTATACGCAGAAGAATTGCTCCAAAGCCTATGCAAGCCACTTGGACTTCCAGTTGAACGGCAGGGTTGGGGCATGCCGGTCCTTGCCCTACATAGCGTGGATGAAAACGTCTAAAGGGAAGCGGACATATGAAAGTTACAATCGGATACAAGCACCGCCTTCCGCCCGGCAAGGTACGTTTTGACCCCGACATCGGCACCAAAATCCTCTCGCTGGGCCGCTATGAGGTCTTGGAGGTCTTCAATCGGGGACGTTATGCCTCGGTTGAGGTAAGCCCATGCGAATTAGCACAACTGCAAGATCGCCTCGGCAGCATCTGCACTTTTCAGAAGACCTTGAAGGCTGCCGCATTCCGCCGGTCCGCCTAATGCGGTCATTTTTCGGAAGGTATGCTTCTTGCCGGGGACCACGTGCCCGTTTGCCCGCCTATTCTTTGAAATGACGATAGTCTGGAACAGCCACACACTTCCGCCGCCGACCGTCAGCTTATCACAACTCCGGGTTACAACGAGGCATCCAGACCAGTTTCTTAACAGAGCAGTGGCGAATGCGCCATGTGGCTCGCTTGGCCGCTAGAAGCACCCGCCTTTCATCGTATCCCGCAATTTCCCCCCCTGCCCCGCACCCCCTCAATTAACAATCAAAGTTCCCTGCCACGCGGCTCCCGCCTTTCCTCCGTGCTGCACGGCCTGCTCCACATGGCAGACCATGACGGGTCGATGACCTCGGAACTCTCGCCCAGTGCATGGGCACGCGTCCGGTCGCCGTGCGGCGGAGGCGGTCGAAGGCGATCTTTTGCCGGCATGGGCGTCTTGGTCCGGGGATGCAGGACCGGTACTCTCATAGTCGTAGCGCATGCCCTCCCCTTTCTTTCGACGCTGGCCGGCCAGTCACGCCGGCGCTTTACTCTCCCCCAGCAAGACATTTTGCCGTTCCTTTTCAGTCTTGGCCGAAAAACATCGACACTGCACTGTCGATCTGGTTGCATGGCATGGGTGGCAAGAGGGAGCGGGGGCTCATGGACATACCGGCAGGCGCCGTGGCGCTGATGGGGTTTGCGGCGGCGAGCCTGATCCTGATGGTGATCCTTCTGGCCTTTTGCGTGCACTATCTGCGGCGCAATGCGGCCTCGCAGGCCTTTCTGGCCATCGCGGTGGGGCCGGCGCGGCCGCTGGTCATCCACGACAAGAAGAACGGCCTGGTGTCGCTGCATCTCGAAGAGGCCGATCGGCGAAGGTGGTATGTCGGTTCGGTGCGGGCATTGCCGCGGCGCGGCCGGCTGCGCGCCGCCGAGCCGATCGGGCTCTACGACAAGGGCGAACTGGCCGAATACCGCTATGGCAAGCTGGTGAAGCGCCTTGCTCTCGGCGAAAAACCGGACAGCGATCTGTTCAAGGTGGTCGATGTGCGCGCGCTCGAGGTCACGATCCAGGCGCGGGCGAACCGGCGCGTGACGATCCGCTACGTCGTCGACGTGTAGCGCCAAGAAGCCTGGGCGACGGCGGAAGATCAGCCACGCGGCGGCGGCGAGAGCCCTGGAGAATATCAAGTACCTTGATTTTCCTGAGGACCGGCAGGCGGACCGTCCCCATTCGTAAATCCGACAATCCGCAGTATGGGACTGTGGTCGCCGTGGCAGCTTCTGGTTCTTCGCGCGCTCGTATGCCGCCGATGCAAGCGCGATCGCGATCATGAGGATATGAAAGCGCGTCGGGCGAAGGGACGCATTCGATGGCGGTGGCCGACGGGGCGTGGGCGGGGGCGAACATCCACCGCACGCTGATCTTCGGGTGAGCGGGTTGGGCGGGGACGGAGTCGATCGCCATTGGACTTCGTCCCCCTCACCGTCACGGCTTCGCCGTGACACCTCTGCCCCGATCGACGGGGGAGAGGAGCGCCGGCCGCACCACGAGCGCCCCTCCTCGCCCCCATGGAATGGGGGAGAGGTGCCGCGCCCCCCGGTCTTGCCTCCGGCAAGCCCAAGGACAGGCTCCGCGAGGCGGTGATGGGGAATTGGGCCATATACAATCGCAAGGCGACAGGGACGGATGCCCCGTCCTGTGCTAGGCTGGGGCTGAAATCTTCGAGCTGGAGGCCCGCCATGCGACTGCTTTTGTCCGCCCTCGCCGCAATTGCGATGATGCTGGCTTCCGCCCTGCCCGCGCGTGCCGGCGACGCGGCCACTCTGGAGATACTGGGCTTTTCGGCCGATGGCGGCATCTTCGCCTTCGAGCAATATGGCGTGGGGGACGGCTCGGGCTTTCCCTATGCCGAGCGCGTGTACATCAATGTCGACACAGACAGCTGGCTGCCGGGCACGCCGATCCGGGTGCGGATCGAGGACGAGACGGCTTCGGTGGAGGACGCCAGGGCGCAGGCGCGGACGCAGGGCCAGTCGGTGATTTCCGACGCCGAGCTTGCCGCGCATCGCGGCTTCACCGCCGGCATGAACATGGTGACCGAGTATTCGGCCGACCCGCACCGCATGGCGGTCAATCCGCGACCGGTCTTCCCGCCGGTGGACGATGCGCTGGAATTCCGCATCGAGGAGGTGATTATCTCCCCGCCGCAGCTGTGCGAGGCGCTGGGCTGGGACATAAAGGGGTTTCGCCTGATCCGTGTCGACGCCACGCCCGGCGGGGTGAGCGAACTGGTGCACGAGGACGGCGCCAGCGTGCCCGGCAGCCGCGGCTGTCCGCTCGGCTACTCTGTCGGCGCGATCCAGACCTATTTCCCGCAACCGGGCAGCCCATCCTACGCGGTGCTGATCGCGATCCGCACATTCGGCTTCGAGGGGCCGGACCACCGGTGGATGGCGATTGCCGGTAGGCTGTGAGCGGCGTTGTGATTCCGTGCCCCATCTGTTAGGTCGCACGCATCCTCCGCACGCCACCCAGGACGAAAAATGATCCCGCGCTATTCGCGGCCCGAAATGGCCGCACTCTGGTCGCCCGAAACCAAGTTCCGCATCTGGTTCGAGATCGAGGCGCATGCCTGCGACGCGCTGGCCGAGATCGGCGTGATCCCGAAGGACGCGGCCAAGACGATCTGGGAAAAGGGCGGGCCGGCGACGTTCGACGTCGAGCGCATCGACGAGATCGAGCGCGAGACCAAGCATGACGTGATCGCGTTCTTGACCCATCTGGCCGAGATCGTCGGCCCCGACGCGCGTTTCGTGCACCAGGGCATGACCTCGTCCGACGTGCTCGACACCTGCTTCAACGTGCAGCTGGTGCGCGCCGCCGACCTGCTGATCGCCGATCTCGACGCGCTTCTGGCCGCGCTCAAGAAGCGCGCGCTGGAGCACAAGGACACCGTCACCATCGGCCGCAGCCACGGCATCCATGCCGAACCGACGACTTTTGGGGTGAAACTCGCCTTCGCCTATGCCGAGTTCGAGCGCTGCCGCAAGCGGATGGAACTCGCCCGCGAGGAGATCGCCACCTGCGCGATCTCGGGCGCGGTGGGCACCTTCGCCAATATCGACCCGCGCGTGGAAGAACACGTGGCCGAAAAGCTCGGGCTGAAGGCGGAGCCGGTCTCCACCCAGGTCATCCCGCGCGACCGCCACGCCATGTTCTTCGCCACGCTGGGCGTCATCGCCTCGTCGGTGGAGCGGCTGGCGACCGAGATCAGGCATCTGCAGCGCACCGAGGTTCTGGAGGCGGAGGAATATTTCTCGCCCGGCCAGAAGGGCTCTTCCGCCATGCCGCACAAGCGCAACCCGGTGCTGACCGAAAACCTGACGGGGCTTGCCCGCATGGTGCGCGCCTATGCGATGCCGGCGATGGAGAACGTGGCGCTCTGGCACGAGCGCGACATCTCGCATTCCTCCGTCGAGCGCATGATCGGCCCGGACGCGACGGTGACGCTCGACTTCGCGCTGGCGCGGCTGACCGGGGTGATCGAGAAGCTGGTCGTCTATCCCGACAACATGCTCAAGAACATGAACAAGTTCCGCGGCCTGATCCACTCGCAGCGCGTCCTGCTCGCACTGACCCAGGCCGGCACGAGCCGCGAGGACGCCTATCGGCTGGTCCAGCGCAACGCGATGAAGGTATGGGAACAGGGCGCGGATTTCCTCGAGGAACTGCTTGCCGACAAGGATGTGCGGGCGGCGCTTTCCGAGGATGAAATCCGCGAAAAGTTCGACCTTGGCTACCACACCAAGCATGTCGACACGATCTTCGCGCGGGTGTTCGGCAAGGGCTGAGGCGCCCCACGCGATTCGCTTTTGAAAGACAATGAACACCTGGGGCGTTGCCCCAGGCGCAGTTCATGCGCACGTGTCCCCGGTGGGGGTTTTGTCTGCAATGGCATGGGGAAATAAAATGGCGCGAGTGACGGGGCTCGAACCCGCGACCTCCGGCGTGACAGGCCGGCACTCTAACCGACTGAGCTACACCCGCGCTCCAGGCCCGCGCCGAAGCGCAACGCCTTGATGAGGGGGGAATTAAGCACTTCTCCCCCCCCTGTCAAGAATGTCACATGCCGATTTGACGGCGAAGTTGTGGCCTTTTGGAAAAGACTGTCAGGAGCGTTGCAGAATACGGGCTCGAGGCGTGGACATGCCCTGCCCCCGGCGCCATAAATCGGCGCCTTTCCCAAGACCAGCCGGAGCCCGCCATGACCGATTCTGCCAAAATCCGTGCCGGAATCGGCGGCTGGAACTTCGAACCCTGGGAAGGCACGTTCTATCCGGCCGACCTGCCGAAGAAGAAGCAGCTCGACTATGCCTCGCGCCAGCTATCGACCATCGAGATCAACGCCACCTATTATCGCGGCCAGACACCGGCGACCTTCGCCAAATGGCGATCGGAAGTGCCGGAGGGATTCGTCTTCTCGCTGAAGGGCAACCGGTTCGTGACCAACCGCAAGGTGCTGGCCGAGGCCGGGCCGTCGCTCGAAAAATTCTTCGCGCAGGGGCTTGAGGAACTGGGTGCTGCACTGGGGCCGATCGTGTGGCAGTTCGCGCCGACCAAGAAGTTCGAGGCGGAGGATTTCGAGTCCTTCGTGAAGCTGCTGCCGGGCGAGCATGCGGGGCTGAAGCTGCGCCATGTGCTGGAGGTGCGGCACGATTCGTTTGCCGTGCCGGAATTCGTGGACATCGCCCGGCGGCATGGGGCCGCAATCTGCTATGCGCATCACCACGACTATCCCGAGATCGCCGATGTGACGGCGGATTTCGTCTATGCGCGGCTGCAGAAGGGCGAGGACGACATTCCAACCGCCTATGAGCCGCAAGCGCTCGACGAATGGGCGGCGCGGGCGCAGGCATGGGCATCGGGCGGGCAGCCCAACGATCTGCCGCTGGCCGATCCCGACAACCTGCCGCAGAAGCAGCCGCGCGACGTGTTCGTCTATTTCATCCACGAGGGGAAGGTGCGCGCGCCACAGGCGGCCCAGGCGCTGATGGCAAGGGTGGGCTAGCCCTCGCGGAAGACCAGTTCCAGTCCAGGCAGCGGCAGGCCTTCGATCTTCGTCGTCCAGACCTCGCCCGGCAGTATCGGAAGAGCACGGGTGACGGTGCCCGTCGTCACCCAGTCGCCCGGCTCAAACCCGCGCCCGAAGGGTTTTGGGTCGAAGCCGTCGACGAAATGCTTCAGGGCAGAGAGCGGGCCGCCCAGCACGGTACCGGCATGGCCGCGATCGACCTCGTTGCCGTCGCGATGAAGGACGATCGAAAAATCCGACAGCATGGAAAGCCAGTCGTCCTCCCCCTTGGCGGAGGCGGGCACAGGCGGCCCGCAGCGGTAGAGGCCATGCAGCGCGAGGGCGCCGACCGTATCCGCGGCCTGAAAGCGCCAGCCCGGGAAAACCGACTGCACGATCTCGACACCATGCGCGATCGCATCGACGCAGCCCAGCAGGGCGCGCCCGTCCATGCCGGGTCGGGGTGACGACGCCAGACGGAAGGCGATCTCCGGCTCGATACGGGGCTCGACGAGATGGCCTATATCGCAAGAGGTGGAGCCGGCTTCGACCATGGCGAGCGTCGTGTCGTAGACCGGACCCCAGATCGGCGCACGGACGCCGTATTCGTCCCAGATGGCGCGGTTGGTGAAGCCGATCTTCCAGCCGACGGTTCTTTCGCCACGCGCGTTCCGCTCCCGCATGATGCGGCCTGAAACCGCATAGGCCTCCGCCAGGCCAAAATCCGGCCGCGACCCGGCGATCGGCGGGATGGACGCCCGGCGGTCGACGGCGTCCAGTATCCTGCGTGCGATACGATCGAGTTCGGCATCCACAAATGTCATTCGGGCCTCTCCGCCGCTTCGTCACCCAAAAGATCGCGCATCACGCCGGGCACCAGGCCGGGCAGATCCTCTGCCATGAGCCCCGGACCGAAGCGTGAGGCCGCCTCGGCATGAATCCAGACGGCGGCACAGGCTGCCTCGAACAAGGGCATGCCCTGCGCCACGAGCCCCGCGATCAGCCCGGCCAGCACATCGCCGGAACCGGCGGTGGCGAGCAACGGGGTGCCGTTGGCATTGATGGCGGCGCGGCCGTCGGGGGCGGCGATGACCGTATCGGGGCCCTTTAGCACGACGACGCCATGTGACCGCGTGGCGGCGCGGCGGGCGCGCTCCAGCTTGGAGGGGTGGTCGCCGGCATGGAGATCGGGAAAGAGACGCGAAAACTCGCCCTCGTGCGGGGTCAGCAGCAGCCCGGCCGAACCCGCCGCCACCGCAAACAGCGTGTCGGGTGCCGCCGCACAGGCGGTGATGCCGTCAGCGTCGAGCACCAGCGTCGGCCCCTCCTTCAAGGCCAGCAGTTCCAGCGCATGGGTGCTTGTGTGGTGGTTCACCCCTGCCCCCGGTCCCAGGACGAAGGCGGCGGGCCGGCGCTCCTTCACGAAGTCGGCGAGATCGTCGACGCTGTCGGCGCGGCGCAGCATGATGGACGTCAGATGGGCGGCGTTGACCAAAACCGCGCTCGAGGGCGACAGGAGCGTGACCGCGCCGGCACCGACCCTTGCCGCCCCCATTGCGGAAAGCCGGGCAGCACCCGTGGCCGAAGGGCCGCCGGACATCACACCGACATGGCCACGCCGATATTTATGGGTATCGGTCGCCGGCCGCGGCAGATGTCCACGCCAGAGCGCCGGTACGTTTCTGAAGGTCTTCGGAGCGATCTCGGCAAGCACGCTTTCGGGAATGCCGATATCGGCCACGACGACTTCGCCACAACGGGAACGACCGGGCTCAAGAAGATGTCCGGGCTTCAGCCGAAAGAAGGTGACGGTGAAGTTTGCCGACAAGGCATCGCCCAGAACCTGCCCGCTGTCGCCGGAGATGCCGGACGGCAGGTCGACGGCCACGACCGGGCAGCCCGATACACGCACGCGCCCGATCGCCGCCAGTATCTCGCCTTCCAGGGGCTTCGAGAGCCCTGCCCCGAACAGAGCATCGACGACGACCGCGCTCGCAGATGGCGTGAAGTCGCGCAGCGGTTTTACCGCTACCGGGCAGTCGGCGGCCGCCTGTGCGGCATCGGCGCCCTTTTTCGGGGCAGACAGCGCCCAGATCCTCGCGGCGAGGCCACGCTCGGCCAGAAGAGAAGCGACGACATAGCCGTCACCGCCATTGTTGCCCGGCCCGCAGAGAATGTCGAAGCCCTCGGCTTCGGGACAGCGCGCGAGGAGCTCGGCCACGATCGCCGCGCCCGCGTTGCGCATGAGACGATAGCCGTCGAAGGGCCCCGAGACCATCGCCAGGCGATCGGCCTCGCCCATTTCCAGAGGCGTCAGAAGCGCCACCCCTCCGCCGATCTGCCCATAATTGTTGCCGATTGCATATTTTTTCATCAAGCCTCACACTGCCTTGGCTGGCTCGTTGCGGTCGGCGCGGCGCTTGATCGCGGCAGAGCACTGCCAAACCACATTGCCGGGCGGTTCGAAGCGAATTTTGGCGCTTTCCGATCGCCGGAAGACCAAATTGGCACGCTTCGTGCTTTCATTTTACCTGAAACGGGTCCCATGACCTGTTTTCCATCCCATCGGAGGCCATTTTCGCATGAAAAAGATCGAGGCGATCATAAAACCTTTCAAACTCGATGAGGTGAAGGAGGCACTGCAGGATGTGGGTCTCCAGGGCATCACCGTCACCGAGGCCAAGGGTTTCGGCCGCCAGAAAGGCCACACCGAACTCTATCGCGGTGCCGAATATGTTGTCGATTTCCTGCCAAAGGTGAAGATCGAGGTGGTGCTGGGCGACGATCAGGTCGAACGCGCCATCGAGGCCGTGCGCAAAGCAGCCCAGACGGGCCGCATCGGCGACGGCAAGATCTTTGTCACCAATGTCGAGGAAGTCGTCCGCATCCGGACCGGGGAAACCGGTATCGACGCGATCTGAGCGGATGGACCGCGCGCTTATTCTTAACAGCCATCACAGGAAAAACAGATGACCACAGCCAACGATATTCTCAAGCAGATCAAGGACAACGACGTGAAGTACGTCGATCTGCGCTTCACCGACCCGAAGGGCAAGTGGCAGCATGTCACGATGGACGTTTCGGCGGTGGACGAGGACATGTTCGCCGACGGCGTGATGTTCGACGGGTCCTCGATCGCGGGCTGGAAGGCGATCAACGAGTCCGACATGGTTTTGATGCCCGACACCGAGACGGCGCACATGGACCCGTTCTTCGCGCAGTCGACCATGGTGCTGGTCTGCGACATTCTCGATCCGATCTCGGGCGAAGCCTATAACCGCGACCCGCGCGGGACCGCCAAGAAGGCAGAGGCCTATCTGAAGGCCGAGGGTATCGGCGACACGGTCTATGTCGGCCCCGAAGCCGAGTTCTTCGTGTTCGACGACGTGAAGTACAAGGCCGATCCCTACAATACCGGCTTCAAGCTGGACTCGACCGAACTGCCCTCCAATGACGACGCCGACTACGAGACCGGCAACATGGGCCATCGTCCGCGCACCAAGGGCGGCTATTTCCCGGTCCCGCCGGTGGACAGCCTGCAGGACATGCGTTCCGAGATGCTGACCGTGATTGCCGAGATGGGCGTCGTGGTCGAAAAGCACCACCATGAGGTGGCTGCCGCGCAGCACGAGCTGGGCATCAAGTTCGACACGCTGACCCGCAACGCCGACAAGATGCAGATCTACAAGTACGGCATCCACCAGGTTGCCAACGCCTACGGCAAGACCGCAACCTTCATGCCGAAGCCCGTTTATGGCGACAACGGCTCGGGTATGCACGTGCACCAATCGATCTGGAAGGAAGGCAAGCCGACGTTTGCCGGCAACGAATATGCCGGCCTGTCGGAGACCTGCCTTTTCTACATCGGCGGCATCATCAAGCACGCCAAGGCAATCAACGCCTTCACCAACCCCTCGACCAACTCCTACAAGCGCCTGGTCCCCGGCTTCGAGGCCCCGGTCCTGCTCGCCTATTCGGCGCGCAACCGCTCGGCCTCCTGCCGCATTCCCTTCGGCACCTCGCCCAAGGCCAAGCGCGTCGAGGTCCGTTTCCCGGATCCAACCGCCAACCCGTATCTCGCCTTCGCCGCGATGCTGATGGCCGGTCTCGACGGCATCAAGAACAAGATCCACCCCGGCGCTGCCATGGACAAGGATCTCTATGACCTGCCGCCGAAGGAACTGAAGAAGGTTCCGACCGTCTGCGCCAGCCTGCGCGAGGCCCTGCAGAGCCTCGACAAGGACCGCGGCTTCCTCAAGGCCGGTGGCGTGTTCGACGACGACCAGATCGACGCCTATATCGAGCTGAAGATGGCAGAGGTCCTGCGCTTCGAAATGACGCCGCACCCGGTCGAGTTCGACATGTACTACTCGGTCTGATCCTCCTCCCGGACCGACAAGAAGGCCGCGCTGGCAACGGCGCGGCCTTTTTCATGTCCGGCCTTCGGCTGTCCAGTTCGCGCCGAACCGCAAAAGCAGCCAATCGGCGTCCGTTCATTTACCGTTCGTTTCCATGCCTCCGCCTATATTGTTATATGTTATGACAATATGGTCGGGGAGATCCGTGGTGCGCAAAGACGGGCACAGACACGACAGGGCAGCCCGGCCTGATCCGAGGCTTTGGACTGGAATGCCCACGTTCGGCACAGACAGGCGCGGATCGCTGGCGCTGATGATGGCGCTGGCCCTGGCCGCGATCGGCGTAGCAATCGGCCTGGCCATCGATTTCTCGAACGCCGTCAGCGCACGCGCCAAACTGCAGAACGCGCTCGACGCGGCCGTACTGGCGGCGGCGGCAGACACCGGCTCTGACTGGAAGAGCAGTGCCCAGAACGTGCTGGCAGCACAGCTGCGTCCGGCTGAGGTCAACAGCCTGGTCACGGATTTCGAGCGTAGCGCGGACGGCGTCGTGACGGGTGCAGCCGAACGCCAGGTAGAGACCTATTTCGCCGGACTTTTGGCCACGCATTATGTGAATGTCGCTGTCGAGGCGATGGCTGGCGGCAAGGCGGATACGAACCCGGTCTGCATCCTGCTCAAGAGCCCCAATGCCAGCCAGGCACTCTTGGTCAATTCGGGCGCAAACGTGAAGGCGCCGAACTGCGAAATCCACGTGTCATCGACGGCCAATCCGGCTGCGATCTTCAATTCCCAAAGCAACATACAGACCAGCAGGCTGTGCGTCGCCGGCAAGCAGATCATCGACAATGGCGGCAATCCGGCAAATCTTGAAAAGGAGTGCACCCCCGCCAGCGACCCGTATGCCGGCAATCTGCCGACGCCCGACTCGCATGCCTGCACCCTGAATGGCGGCAACTGGAACGGCGGCACGGTCAACATGATGCCGGGGGTCTATTGCGGCTGGTTCAACTTCAACGACGCGCCGACGGTGAATTTCGAACCGGGCGTCTATGTGATCAAGAATGGCGGCTTCAACGTCAATGGGGGTGTCTGGAACGGCAAGGGAGTGACTTTCTATTTCGCCGATTCCTCGATGATCCAGTTCAATTCGGCGGTGAAGACCTATCTCTCGGCGCCGAAGACGGGAACCTATGCCGGCATCCTCATGTATGAGGCGCCGATGGCGAACCAGTCGAATTTCGTGCTGAACAATTCGACCGGCCACGCGCTCGAAGGGCTGATCTATCTGCCAAGCCGCAACATGACGGTCAATAGCGGGCACCATGCGACGCTCGACCGGGTGACGCTGGTCGCCGACACGCTGATCCTCAACAGCATGGACTGGAGCCTGGGGCCAGGCGAGCAAAGGCCCCTGCTGACGCCAGGCATAGGGGCCGGCATGGTGCGCCTGCTCAAATAGAAGAGACCGCGCTCCTGCGAGCGCGGTCTCGTTCAGCCGTACAATTCCGTCAGTCTACATGCGGACCTTGGCCTGGTCGCCCATGTCGGGCGAGCCCGACGTCATGGCGGCGACCGCCATCTTGGCATAGGCCGCGATGGTGCCGGGGCCGTCCCAGTACTGGGCATCGCGCGGTGTGACCTTGAGCACGCGAATGGAGGGATCCTCGGGATCGTCCCACCAGGCCTTGGCCGGCGTCGACCAGAGCTCCTTGATCTTGGCGCGGTCGTCGGACACCACTGCATCGCCGGAAAGCGCGACGTAGTTTTGGCCGCTCGTATCGGCGAAGAACAGTGCGATCGTCGGGTCGCGCTCGATCTCCTCGTCCTTGTGGCTGTCGGCATCGGTCAGGAAATAGATGCAGTTTTCCTCGCGATCGACATGCGCCGCCATAGGTCGGCCGCGGATGAGCTTGCCATCATGGCTTGCCAGCATGCAGATGCCGATCTTATTCATCAGTTTCCAGACACGGTCGAGATCGCCTTGTTCGGCCATTTCCTGTTCTCCTTGGATGGTGAAACCACTGTCGAGCGAACGCGCCGTTCCGCGCGTTGTTCCCGCCGGCTTCGCTCACGAAGCCGACAGGAAGCGCTGGACGGAGATCAGACGTAGGGGACGCCGTAATAGTCGTGGACGGAGCGACCATAGGCTGGATCGCGCCACGGGTCTTCCTCTCGGGCGTAGTGCGGGGCGCCTTCCAGCTGCTCGCGCGTGACGTTGACCACGAAGCCGCCGAGGTCCTTGTTGTAGTCCAGCGATTTCCAGGGCAGCGGGTGGTAGCGTTCGCCGATGCCGAGGAACCCACCGAAGCTCATCACGGCATAGGCGACCTGGCCGGAATGCTTGTCGACCATGAAGTTGTAGACGTCGCCGAGGCGTTCGCCCTGCGGATCGTAGACAGCGGTGCCCTCGACGCGGTTGGATGCGATGAGGCTGTGGGTTTCCTCGGTCGCGACGTCGTTGGCAGCGGGTCGGTCAGTATAGGCCATGGGAGGTCTCCTTGTTTGGGGACCTCCTAAACAAGACGTTCGGGCCGGATGTTCCCGGCCCTGCCGATTATTCCTCGATGCCGAGCTTCGCCTTCACGAGATCGTTGACCGCCTGCGGATTGGCCTTGCCGCCAGTGGCCTTCATGACCTGGCCGACGAACCAGCCGGCCATGGTGGGCTTGGCCCTTGCCTGCTCGGCCTTGTCGGGATTGGCCGCGATCACCTCGTCGACGGCCTTCTCGATGGCGCCGGTGTCGGTGACCTGCTTCATGCCGCGTTCTTCGACCAGCTTCTTCGGGTCGCCGCCCTCGTTCCAGACGATCTCGAACAGGTCCTTGGCGATCTTGCCGGAAATGGTGCCTTCCTTGATAAGGTCGATCACGGCGCCCAATTGCTCCGGAGAAACAGGGGCTTCGTCGATATCCTTGCCGGCTCGATTCAAGGCGCCGAGCAGGTCGTTGATGACCCAGTTGGCCGCCATCTTGCCGTCGCGGCCTTCCGCGACCTTTTCGAAATAGTCGGCGATAGCCTTGTCGGACACGAGCACGGAGGCGTCATAGGCCGACAGACCGAGCGAGGAGACGAGCCGCGCCTTCTTGTCATCGGGAAGCTCCGGCAGGCCTTCGGCCAGCGCGTCGACATAGGCCTGGTCGAACTCAAGCGGCAGGAGATCGGGATCGGGGAAGTAGCGGTAATCATGCGCCTCTTCCTTGGAGCGCATGGAGCGGGTCTCGCCCTTGCCCGGATCGAAGAGCCGGGTCTCCTGGTCGATCGAACCGCCATCCTCCAGAACCGCGATCTGGCGGCGTGCCTCGTATTCGATCGCCTGGCCAATGAACCGGATCGAATTGACGTTCTTGATCTCGCAGCGCGTGCCGAAGGGGCCGCCGGGCTTGCGCACGGACACGTTGACGTCGGCGCGCAGCGACCCTTCCTCCATGTTGCCATCGCAGGTGCCGAGATAGCGCAGGATGGTCCTGAGCTTCGTCACATAGGCCTTGGCCTCGTCGGAGGAGCGCAGGTCGGGCTTCGACACGATCTCCATCAGCGCGACGCCGGACCGGTTCAGATCGACATAGGACATGGTCGGGTGCTGGTCGTGCAGCGACTTGCCGGCATCCTGTTCCAGATGCAGGCGCTCGATACCGACCTCGATGTCCTCGAAATTGCCCTGGCGATCGGGACCAACAGACACCGTGACGACACCCTCGCCCACGATCGGCTGCTTGTACTGGGAGATCTGGTAGCCCTGCGGCAGGTCAGGATAGAAATAGTTCTTCCTGTCGAAGACCGAGCGGTGATTGATCTGGGCCTTCAGTCCGATGCCGGTGCGGATCGCCTGACGCACGCATTCCTCGTTGATGACGGGCAGCATGCCGGGCATGGCTGCATCGACGAGGCTGACATTGTTGTTGGGCTCGGCGCCGAAAGAGGTCGAAGCGCCGGAGAAGAGCTTCGATTCCGACGTCACCTGGGCGTGGATCTCCATGCCGATGATGATTTCCCAATCTCCGGTGGCGCCGGAAATGAGGCGTTTGGGATCGGGCTGGCGCGTGTCGACGAGGGTCATGGAACAACTGTCTCGGGCTGGGTCTTCGGATGCCGTTTCGCTAGACCAATCGCCGCCGGGTGGCAAGGCTCGCTGGACGGGAGGCATGGAGGGAAATAAACATATGAGGCAATCCGAAAGTCGGGCGGCGCCGTATTGGTAACCGATTACACCCGCAACGTCGGATCAGCTTCGTCAACATGCCATCCCCCTCCAATAGCGACGACCATCGTGGCAGCGCCATCGTACTGTTTCGGCATGATCTGAGGATCGCCGACAACAAGGCGCTCGCGGCGGCGGCGGCCTCCGGGCGTCCGGTCGTGGCGGTTTTCGTTCTGGACGAGGTATCGCCGGGCATCCGCAAGCTGGGCGGCGCGCGCCGGTGGTGGCTGCACCATTCGCTGGAGGCCCTTAGTGCCGGACTGGACGAACTGGGAACGCCGCTGATCCTGCGCTGCGGGAAGATGGACGAGGTTGCCCTCGCATTGGTGGCGGAAACGGGCGCCGGGGCGGTGTTCTGGAACCGGCGCTACGACCAGCCCGGCATCGAGGCCGACAAGGCCATGAAGACGGCCCTGAAGGATGCCGGGGTCGAGGTCGAGAGTTTCGACGGGCACCTGCTGCATGAGCCGTGGAGGCTGAAGACGGGTGCCGGCGGGCACTACAGGGTCTACAGCCCCTTCTGGCGTGCGATGGTGGCGGAAGGCGACCCGCGCCCGCCCGTAGATGCGCCGAAAGCACTGGCCAAGCCGGGAAAACTGCCGGTTTCGGAGAAGCTTGCCGACTGGAAGCTGTTGCCATCAAAACCGGACTGGGCCGGCGGCCTTCGGGAGACCTGGACGCCCGGAGAGAAAGGCGCACAGGAACGGCTGGAAGCCTTTCTCGATGGTGGGATCAACGGCTATGCGGACGATCGCGACCGGCCCGACATGGAATCCACCTCCAGGCTTTCGCCCTATCTGGCACATGGCGAGATTTCGCCCTTCCAGATCTGGCATGCGGTGAAGGAGGCGACGGGCATCGCCGACCGGGATGCCGAAAAATTCCTCAAGGAAGTGGCCTGGCGGGAATTTTCCTGGCACCTGCTGTTTCACAACCCCGATCTTGCGACGACAAATTTCAACTCGGACTTCGACCGCTTCTCGTGGGAAGGTGGCGGGGGCGACCTCACCTCCTGGCAGAAGGGGCTGACCGGCTATCCGATCGTCGATGCCGGCATGCGGCAACTCTGGCAGACCGGCTGGATGCACAACCGCGTGCGCATGGTGGCTGCCTCCTTCCTGATCAAACATCTGATGATCGACTGGCGCGAGGGCGAAGCCTGGTTCTGGGACACGCTGGTGGATGCCTGCCCGGCCAACAATGCCGCCAGCTGGCAGTGGGTGGCCGGGTCCGGCGCCGACGCCGCTCCGTATTTCCGCATCTTCAATCCGATCCTGCAGGGCGAGAAGTTCGACCCCAAGGGCGCGTATGTGCGCGCCTTCGTGTCGGAGGTCGGCAAGCTGCCCGACGCCAGCATTCACAAACCCTGGCAGGCAACCAAGGAAACCCTGAAACGCGCCGGCGTATCGCTCGGCGACAGCTACCCGCAACCGGTGATCGACCACGGCAAGGCACGAGAGCGCGCCCTGTCTGCATATGAGAAAGTGAAAGAGGCTTCATGAATATCGTTCCCATGTCCCGTGCCGGCGACGGCAGACAGAAGATCGCGGTCGTCGGATCGGGCATTTCGGGCGCAGCAGCCGCCTGGGCATTGTCGGCGCATGCAGACGTGACACTGTATGAGGCAGATGATCGGGCTGGCGGGCATACCGCGACCGTCGACGTGGACTATGACGGCAGGACGATACCGGTCGATATCGGGTTCATCGTCTACAACGAACTCAACTATCCCGAACTGACAAAACTCTTCGACCATCTGGACGTCGAGACGCATGAAAGCCGGATGGGCTTTTCGCTGTCGCTGGACGAGGGCCGGCTTGAATGGAGCGGGCAGAGCTATCGTTCCATCTTCGCGCAGCCGAGAAACGCGTTCTCACCCACCTTCCTGCGGATGCTGTCCGAGATCATGCGCTTCAACCGCGTATGCGTGGCCGACCGGGATGCCGGACGGCTGGCCGGCCGCACGATCGGCGCCTATCTGAAGGATAGCGGCTTTTCGGCCGCCTTCCGCGACGACTACCTGATCCCCATGGCGGCGGCGATCTGGTCGACCCCGCGCATCCAGATGCTGGAATACCCCGCCTCCACCTTCGTGACCTTCTTCGAAAACCATCGGCTGATCCACAGCGACCGCCCCATCTGGCGCACGGTGACCGGCGGCTCGCGCAATTATCACCAGAAGCTGCTGGCGCCGCTGAAGGACAAGGTGCTGGTGTCGTCGCCGGTCGAAACGGTGATCCGCGACGCGCTGGGCGTGACGATTTGGGCCAAGGACAGGGACCCGGCGCGCTACGACGCGGTGGTGCTTGCCGGACATTCGGATCAGTCGCTCAAGATCCTGGGTGACGCCAGTCCGCTGGAAACCTCGATCCTGTCGGCCATTCCCTACCGGCCGAACCGCGTTGTGCTGCACCGCGACCCGCGTCTCATGCCCAAGCGCAAAGGCGTCTGGTCGGCCTGGAACTATCTGCGCTCCTCGCGCGGCTCGGGCGAGCCCGAGGTCTGCGTGACCTACTGGATGAACGACCTGCAGGGCATCGACAGGGACTACCCGCTCTTCGTATCGCTCAACCCGGCGGTGGAGCCTCGCGCCGAGCTGACATTTGGCGAATGGAGCTTCTCGCATCCCCAGTTCGACGCCGGTGCAATCTCGGCGCAGACCAGGTTGAGCGAGATCCAGGGATCGCGGCGGACCTGGTTTGCCGGCGCCTGGACGGGCTATGGTTTCCACGAAGACGGACTGCGTTCGGGTCTCAACGCGGCCGAAGGGCTCGGCGCGCATATTCCCTGGCGTAACGCTGCTAGGGCTGACACCTTGCTGCCCGAGGCGGCGGAATAGGATCGCACCATGGCACTTGCCAACCGCATCACGACGATGGCGCAGAACGGCGCGCCGCCAGAGGCGGCCGTCACGCTCTATCCTGGCGAAGTGATGCACCAGCGCATGAAGCCATTCGGCCATCGCTTCGTCTACAAGGTCTTTTCGCTGTTGATCGATCTCGACCGGCTGGAAGAGGCCGGCCGCGCCTCCCCGCTTTTGTCGGTCAACAAGGCGGGTCTGATCTCCTTCCACGAGGCCGATCACGAAGAGCGGAAAGGCGAGGCGCTGCGGCCGATGGTCGACCGTCTCCTGGCCGAGGCCGGGCTTGGCGCGCGGGCCGACCGGGTGCTGCTCCTGGCCTATCCGCGCATGCTGGGCTACGTCTTCAACCCGCTGTCCGTGTTCTTTGCCTATGGCGCGGATGGAAAGTTGATGGCCGTGATCTACCGCGTGCGCAACACGTTCGGCGAGCGCCATTCCTATGTGGCCAAGGTCGAGGATGGCGAATTGACGGAAGCTGGCCTGCGCCAGCAGCGCACCAAGATCTTCCATGTCTCGCCGTTCATCCCGCTTGGTGCCCGTTATCATTTCCGGGTGCTGCCACCAGGGCGCGGGCTGCGCGTGCGCATCCACGAAACGGAAGCCGGCGAACCTCTTCTGGCCGCCACCTTTGCGGGTGAGGAAAAGACGCTGACAACGCGGGCGCTGCTGGCCTGTCTGGCGCGCACGCCTTTGATGACGTGGAAGGTCATTCTCGCAATCCACTGGCAAGCCTTGAAAATCTGGCGGAAAGGCGCGATTTTCCATTCCTCGCCGCCGCCGCCGGAGCCGGTCAGCTTTCGCGACCAGCAGGGAGCCTTCCAGCCCGGCGAATAGGCGGGAAGCGGCGAACCGGATGCTGGAAAGTGGCAGGTTGGGCATGACGGAAGTGAATGCGAAGACGCGTGAAGAGGCCGGTTTCGTGCGGCTCAGCACCGAGAATTTCTCGGCAATGACAAAAGGCCTGCCGGCCAAGGCGAAGCTTGCCCTTTCCGTCGGCATGAAGCTGCCCAAGGGCACGCTGGTGGTTCACACGCCGGAAGGTCCCGTTCTCGAGGTGGGCGGCAATGCGCCGGGTCCTCACGCGGAAATCGTGCTGAAGAACTGGAACCTGCCCCGCCGCGCCTTTGCCGGCGCCACGATCGGTGTGGCCGAATCCTACATGGACGGTGACTGGGAGAGCCCCGACGTCACCACGTTCCTCGAACTGTTCGTGGTCAACGAGGACGCGGGCGAGCAGGTCGCCGGCGGCGCGAACTGGCTCCTGACGGCATTGGAGCGGTTGCGCCACTGGATGAACGACAACACCAAGTCGGGATCCAGGCGGAACATCTCCGCCCACTACGATCTCGGCAACAAGTTCTACCGGGAGTGGCTCGATCCCTCGATGACCTATTCCTCGGCACTCTACAGCTCGGGCGCCAACGATCTGGAAAGCGCGCAGGCAGCAAAATACCGGGCGCTGGCCAAGGATACAGGGATCGGCCCGGACGACCACGTTCTGGAAATCGGCTGCGGCTGGGGCGGGTTTGCGGAATTCGCCGCACGCGAGATCGGCTGCAAGGTGACCGGGCTGACGATCAGCCGCGAGCAGCATGACTTTGCCAAGGAGCGCATCCAGAAGGCGGGCCTCGCCGACAAGGTCGAGATCAAATTCCAGGACTATCGCGATGAGACCGGCCGATACGACCGCATCGCCTCGATCGAGATGTTCGAGGCAGTGGGCGAAAAGCACTGGCCGACCTTCTTCTCCAAGATGAAGGAATGCCTTAAGGCCGGCGGCGCGGCCGGTCTGCAGATCATCACCATCAAGGACGAGGCATTCGACGCCTATCGCGCTCGACCCGACTTCATCCAGCGCTACGTCTTCCCCGGTGGCATGCTGCCCTCGCCGGAGCGGCTGAGGTCGCTGGGCGACCAGTTCGGGCTCACCTATGCGCGCGAACGTATCTTCCCCCAGGACTACGCCCGAACGCTGGCCGAATGGCGCACTCGCTTCTGGGACTCATGGGACAAGATCAAGCCGCTTGGTTTCGACGAGCGCTTCCGGCGGCTGTGGGAATTCTACCTGCATTATTGCGAGGCCGGGTTCCGCGCCGAATATATCGACGTGCGGCAGGTCGTTTACCGGGCCTAGAGCAAGTCCTGCGAATGCTGGGTCAGGGCTCAAGCGTCAGGTCCTCGTGCACCGCGACCCAGCGGCCGGACGGATCGCGGCCGAACGGGATCTGCAGCGTCAGGTCCCCGCGCGTCCAGCATTCGGCGGGCTGCCTGCTGACAACACAGGCCTGGGCCTCGCCCTCGAAACCGAGCGTTTCGCGCGCATTCCCCACGAACTGGAAACGCTCGATCTGCGCCGGGGTGCGATAGGTAATCCAGTAGACCGGGCCGCCAAGCACCGCGTTGGCCGTGATCAGGTCGCCATTCTTCAGGTCGCAGGTGATGAACACCTCGCGGCCGTTGTCGCTGACGATCAGCTTCGTACATTCGCGTTCCAGTGCCGGCCGTGCCTGGGAAACATAGTCCTGACCCGGAACAATCACGCCGATCTCCGCGGATGCCTGAGACGACATGGTCAAGCCGCAAAGCAGCGACAGGAGAACGCTGACGAAACGGGTATTTGCCATGGTACCGCTCCTGAGGCCTGCCATTACGTTGCGTCATCATAGCTATACCGGGATTGGCGCTGCGGCAATCGTGGCGGCTAGAGCAAATCCGGCTGCATGCCAAAGCTTGTCCGGTCGACCACCTCGCGCAGCGCGAAGGAGGAATTGATGCGGGTGACGTGCGGCATGGCGGTCAGCCATTGCTTGTGGATGCGCTCGTAATCCTCCAGGTCCCGGGCAGCGATGCGCAGGATGTAGTCGTATTCGCCCGACATCAGATGGCAGGACAGGACGTTGGGGCAGCGCTTCACCGCCGCTTCGAAATCGGCCAGCGTCTTCTCGAACTGGCCCGACAGCGAGATGTGGACGATCGCCGTCATCCGGTAGCCCAGGGCGGCATTGGAGAGGCGAGCGTGATAGCCCTTGATGAAGCCTTCCTTCTCCAGCCTGTCGAGACGGCGCGAGCAGGCCGACTGCGACAGACCCACCTTCTCGGCAAGCGCGGCATTGGGCATGCGTCCGTCCACCTGCAAGGCCGCCAGTATCGCAGCATCTATGCGATCATGAGTCATCGCTTCGCGTTTTCTTTCCTCTATTGGCCTAATAACGCAAGAATGCCCGAAAATCGGCCCTCCGGCCAGCCTCCTTTGCAAGCACTTTCGATTGCCGTTGGGGTAATTTGTGCTCAGGTTGAGAGGAGATGACCAGAATGCGCGTCGGCTGCCCCAAGGAAATCAAGAATCACGAGTACCGCGTGGGCCTGACCCCCGGATCGGTGCGCGAATATGTGGCCCATGGCCACGAGGTGCTGGTGGAAACCGGCGCGGGCGCCGGCATCGGCGCCGACGATAACGCCTACCGCGCCGCCGGCGCCAAGATCGCCGCCACGGCCACCGATGTGTTCGCCAAGTCGGACATGATCGTGAAGGTCAAGGAGCCGCAGCCTTCGGAATGGGTGCAGCTTCGCGAGGGCCAGATCCTCTACACCTATCTTCACCTCGCCCCGGATCCGGAGCAGACCAAGGGCCTGATCGAATCGGGCGTCACCGCCATCGCCTACGAGACCGTGACCGACGAGCGCGGTGGCTTGCCGCTGCTGGCGCCGATGTCGGAGGTGGCCGGCCGCCTCGCCATCCAGGCAGGCGCGACGGGCCTGCAGAAGGCCAATGGCGGTCGCGGCGTGCTGCTGGGCGGCGTGCCGGGCGTGCTACCGGGCAAGGTCGCCATCATCGGCGGCGGCGTGGTCGGGCTCAATGCGGCGAAGATGGCGATCGGACTGGGTGCCGACGTGACCATCATCGACCGTTCGATCCCGCGCCTGCGCCAGCTGGACGACATCTTCAACGGCCGCATACACACGCGCTATTCGACGGTCGAGGCGATCGAGGAAGAGTGCTTCTCGGCCGACGTGATCGTCGGTGCGGTACTGATTCCCGGTGCCGCGGCTCCCAAGCTCGTCAGCCGCGAGATGCTTTCAGGCATGAAACCCGGCGCGGTGATGGTCGACGTCGCCATCGACCAGGGCGGCTGCTTCGAGACCTCGCATGCCACCACCCATGCCGAGCCAACCTACGAGGTCGACAGCATCGTGCATTACTGCGTGGCGAACATGCCTGGTGCGGTGCCTGTGACCTCAGCGGCCGCGCTCAACAACGCCACTCTGCATTACGGGCTGCAGCTTGCCGATCGCGGGATGAAGGCGCTTATGGACGACCAGCATCTCAGAAACGGCCTCAACGTCCATAAGGGCCGGATCACCAATGTGGCGGTGGCCGAGGCGCTGGGCTACGAGGCGGCAGAGCCGCGCGCGGTCCTGGCCGCCTGATCCTTCTTACTCCGCGCCGAAACCTCCCGCGCGGAGAAACGGCCCGCCGGTCTGCACCGCCGGCGGGCCATTTCATTTGTCAGGGCTGGAACAGGATATCCGCCCGCTCGCGTTCGGGAAGCGGTAGCACTTCTTCCTGGGATTGGGCGACGGCGACGAAGCCGGCCTTCTGGTAGAGTGCCAGTGCGCTCGGATGGTCAAGCGTGCAGGTCTGCACGATCACCCTGTCCGGCTCGTGCGACCAGGCCGCCTCGACCGCGGCATCGAGGAACCAGCGCCCGAAACCGCGCCCGATGGCATGCTCCATCATGCCGAAATAGGCCAGCTCGACCACCCGCTTCTCGCTGGCATCGAGATCGAAGAAGCCTGCCGGCGCGCCATCGAGATAGAAGACGCGGATATCACGGCCCTCGCCATGAACCGCGGCCAGCAACTCCTCCTCGCTCTTGCGCAAAGCGTTGACCCAGTGCCATTTGCGGCCGACGCGATCCATCAGATAGCGATAGAAATGCAGCGGGATCTGCTTCACCCGCAGCAGCGCAATCTGCGCGCCAAGCGGCAATGGGGCATAGCGACCCGGCCGACGAGTCATTTCGAGAAAGGTGACTGTGACAGGAATCGGCTCAAGAACAGGCTTCGACGCCATCGCTAGCTGTCTCCAGTGACAACGGGCGTGTCCTTCAGCCCACCCCATTGCGACCAGGATCCGTCATAGAGCCGGTTGTCGGTGTGGCCGACACTTTCCAGTGCCAGCGTGATGACCGCGGCCGTGACACCGGACCCGCAGGAGGTGACTACGGGCTTTTCGAGATCGATGCCGGCTTCAGCAAAGGCACGTTTCAATTCGTCTGCCGGCAGCAGATGGCCGTCCTTCAAAAGGCGCATGAATGGCAGGTTGCGGGCGCCCGGCATGTGACCGGAACGCATGCCCGGGCGCGGCTCCGGATCGGCGCCTGTGAAACGACCGGCTGGGCGGGCATCGGCGATCTGCGCCTCTCGGGTCTCCACGATACGACGCATGTCGTCGAGGCTGGCGACCCGGCCAGCGTCGAAATCGACCTCGAAGAGACAGCCCGCCATTCGGGTCTGCTCCCTTGTCAGGGGGCGGTCCTCCGCCGTCCAGCCGTCGAGCCCGCCGTCGAGCAGAAAGACCTTTTCAGCGCCCATGACCCGAAACATCCACCAAACGCGGGGCGCGGAGAAGAAGCCTGGCCCGTCATAGACGACGATCGTATCGTCGCGCCGGACGCCCATGGAGCCGGCATATTGGGCGAAATGGCGAGGTGTGGGCAATGCATGCGGCAAGTCGACACCCGGCTCGACCACCTCGTCATGATCGAAGAAGATGGCGCCGGGGATATGGCCGGCATCATGCTCGCGGCGCGCGTCACGACCGAGTTGCGGGAGGTACCAGGAGCCGTCGATCACGACCAGACCAGGTTCGCCCAAACGCTTCTGCAGCCAGTCGGGCGAGACGATGAATGGGTTGTCGGTCCCGGTCATGCGATGTTCTCCTCAGGCAGCAGGCGGCGGACCGAACCGAATACGGAAACGGCGGTTCTCGCGGCCCTTTTTCTCGATCTTGCCAATATGTATCTCACCCACCTCGCCTGTCGAGCGCACATGCGTGCCGCCGCAAGGCTGGCTGTCGACCTGCCCGTCGACGCCGATGGCGACCAGCCGTATCCGCCCCGTGCCGGATGGCGGGCGCACGTTCTTGGACTTCACCAATCCCGGATTGGCGGCAAGGTCCTCGTCGGTGATCCAACTCGTCGTTACGGGATGGTCGGCAGCGACAAGCGCCATCAGTCGCTCTGTGACGTGTTCCTTGGTCAGGCTTGCATCGGGAATGTCGAAATCGATGCGGCTGTCTTCTTCGCCAACCGCCGCACCGGTGATCGGATAGGGGCAAACGGCCGTGAGCAGGTGACACGCCGTGTGCATGCGCATCAGCAAATGGCGGCGATCCCAGTCGATCGCCAGTTGCAGCATCTCGCCGATCTCCGGCAGCGTCTCGCCGGCAGCCGGAACATGGATGATCTCGTCCTTGGACTGGCCGTTGATCGTGGCCGCGATGGCAACGACACTGCCATCCTCGCGCAACAGCCTGCCCGTGTCGCCCGGCTGGCCGCCCGACGTGGCGTAGAAAATCGTGCGATCAAGCAGGATGCCACCACGCTCGTTGATGGCAACGACGCGGGCCGATGCCTCCCGCAAATAGGCATCGTCGCGAAACAGCGCCCCGGTCTGCGTCATTGCGGAACCTCTTCGAAGGGAGGCTGGATCGTCGGTTCACGCTCCATCCATTCGGGGATGGGCAGGTTCTTGCCACGCAGGAAAGCGGGATTGAACATCTTGGACTGGTAGCGGTTGCCGTAGTCGCACAGGATCGTCACGATCGTGTGGCCCGGCCCCAGTTCGCGCGCCAGGCGCACGGCACCCGCGATGTTGATGCCGCTGGAGCCGCCCAGGCAGAGACCTTCCTGCTGGATCAGATCGTAGACGATGGGCAGCGCCTCTTCGTCTGGCACCTGGTAGGAAAAATCGGGGGTAAAACCTTCCAGATTGGCAGTCACCCTGCCCTGCCCGATGCCCTCGGTGATGGAAGAGCCTTCGGACTTCAGTTCGCCCGTCGTGTAGTAGCTGTGGAGAGCAGCGCCCATGGGGTCGGCGATCGCGATCTTGACGGCGTTGCTCTTCGCCTTCAGGCCCTGCGCGACGCCAGCCAGCGTGCCGCCGGTGCCGACCGCGCAGACAAAGCCATCGACCTTGCCATCGGTCTGGCGCCAGATTTCCTCGGCCGTGGTGGCCACGTGTCCATCGCGATTGGCGACATTGTCGAACTGATTGGCCCAGATCGCGCCATTCGGCTCGGTCGCAGCCAGTTTCTCGGCAAGCCGTCCGGACACTTTCACGTAGTTGTTGGGATTTCGGTAGGGAACCGCCGGCACCTCGATCAGCTCGGCTCCAAGAAGGCGCAGCGCGTCCTTCTTTTCCTGGCTCTGCGTGTCCGGGATGACGATGACGGTGCGGTAGCCAAGCGCCTTGCCAACCACGGTCAGACCGATACCGGTATTGCCGGCCGTGCCTTCGACGATGACGCCGCCGGGCTTGAGCAGGCCCTTCTTCTCCGCATCGCGGATGATGAACAGCGCCGCACGGTCCTTGATCGACTGGCCGGGATTGAGAAATTCCGCCTTGCCCAGGATTTCGCAGCCCGTGAGCTCAGATACGCGACGAAGCCGGATCAGCGGGGTATTGCCAATCACGTCGATTACCGATTTGTTCATGCTTGACCCTCGATCGTGTCTGGCGCGAAACTAGGAAGCTGGACCGAGACATGCAAGAAAGGTTTTCCGGCCAATATGGGCGCTTGGGGCAAAATGATTGCCCATCGCCGATAATTTCAGTTTTGGCTGATCCGCTTCGAGACGTGAGGCGTAAAGGGCACAGGGACGCGGCAGGCCAAGAAAACACCGCCGCCTCGGGAAAGGAACGGAGCGAGACTGGGGCACTATGACCGCGGATACGATAGATACCATTGATGCCTTGATGGCGCGCTATGTCGCGGGGTCATTGCCCTTCCCGGCTCACGTCCTCGTGGAATCGCACCTTGAGATCAAGCCGGACAACCGGGCCTTCGTTAGGGGCATGGAAGAGCTTGCCGGAACCAATCTGGAGTCCGGGAAGGCCATCGATCTCGGCGATAGGGACCGCCGCCTGGAAGCCATTCTGGGTTCGGCCGAGCCCGCAGAGATTCGTGCGCCGGCGCCGACGAAAAGCGTTTTCCCGCGCGCGCTGAGGGATTTCCTGGGTTTCGAGGTCGATGACGTGCCTTGGCGCACCAAGATGCCAGGCTTCCGGGAATATGATCTCGGCGACGTCGATGACTGTCACGTCAACCTGTTCTGGATCCGACCGGGTCGTCCCATCCCGACTCATACGCATGACGGGCTGGAACTGACCCTGGTTCTGGACGGCGCCTTTACCGACGTGACCGGACAGTACGGGCGCGGCGATATCTCTGTGGCGAACGAGTCGGTCGAACACCGCCCGGTTGCCGATCTTGGCCGTCCCTGCATCTGCTTTGCGGTCACGGATGCGCCACTGCGCTTTACGGGATCGCTGCGCCAGCGATTGACCGACATTATCGGCGCTTGATCGCGCCGAGCATCTCGTCTTCTATCCAGTCAACCAGTTCCCTGCGCGGCATCCCCCTGTGCCGCGCCCAAAAACCGTATCGGAAAGAAGCATGACACTCTACCGCGCAAAACCGGAAGACGGCGTTGCCTGGATCACTGGCGCCAGCACCGGCATCGGTCGGCAGGTCGCCATGGACCTTGCCAGCCAAGGCTA
>Ga0213835_100747_pt1 | contig 26433 bp, 23 predicted proteins | sample SWPATP01_FD_160576 | JGI IMG/M metagenome (GOLD analysis project Ga0213835, IMG submission 160576) | Coastal seawater microbial communities from Marineland, Florida, United States - SWPA TP0 #1 | ecosystem: Environmental > Aquatic > Marine > Coastal | place: USA: Florida | collected 2016-08-05 | reverse complement strand
ATGATCCATGCCGTGCCGAGGAGCAGACCGCGCGCCGCCGCGCCCGCATCGCCGAACTCGAGGCCATGGCCGAGAAGATGGTCGCCAAGCTCGACGCTCAGGACGCCGGGAAAACGGCCAGGGGCCGCCGTGCCTCCGATCGTGGCGCCTACAGCCGCCTCGGACGGGCGGTGGCCGAGACGGAGATGACCCGCTTCATCAAGCCCAACTTCACCGCCGACCGCTTCTCCTGGTCGGTGGACGAAGCGGCCGTCGCCGAGGCGCAGCTCTTCGACGGCAGGCTCGCGCTGATCACCAACGCCCCGGACGTGACCCCCGCCGATGCCGTGGCGCGCTACAAGGCCCTGGCCGATATCGAGCGCGGCTTCCGCGTGCTGAAATCCGACATCGAGATCGCCCCCGTCCACCACCGTCTGCCGGATCGCATCCGCGCCCATGCGCTGATCTGCTTCCGCGCTCTCGTGCTCTACCGGGTCATGCGCATGCGGCTGAAGTCAAAGGGCCATAGCACAAGCCCTCGGACCGCGCTCGATCTGCTGGAACGCATTCAACAACACGTGGCCCGCATTGGCCCGGCAACCAAGACTACCCTCACCCGACAGCAACCGGAGCAACTCGACCTCTTCGAAGCCCTGAGCCTGAGAACACCCTTCTGAAACGGCCTCGTTGTGGCAAAATCGGGCTCCCTGCCTGAACAATATCAATCGCTTGCGCTTCTAGCTGTTGAAATTGGGGGAACCGGTATCTGCGGCGGCTCCTGTTCCTTGGCGCGATGGCGCGGATCAGCGCGTGCCGAGGTCGGAAGCCAGGCGAGGATTGGCTGTCGCGGATGCTGCAGAGAAAACGCGTGAAGGTCGTCGCCATCGCGCTGGCCAACCGCATGGCGCGGGCGGTCTGGGCGCTGATCAGAAGCGGAGAAAGCTACCGGGCCAACCCGGCCTGACGGAATGCGCCGGCCCGCAAGGCCGGCCAACAGACGGTGAGGCGCAACGTGAGGTGATGGCACACGAACGGCGAGACGGCACTCGGGACACCCTGTTCGGACCAATGCGCGATGCAGCGCGTGCCATTGATCGGGACCCGACCGCCGGCGGACTTCATCAGGGCGCACGGCCATCGTGCCGCAGATCAGACGCCGTATACATGGCCGCGACCGACCACATGCCGGAGCCAAACAACGCCCTTGCCCCGCGGGAGCCGTCCATACATGGCGGCGTCAGGCAGGCCGAGCCGGGCGAGCGCGCGGCCCCGGTAGAGCAGGAGCGCGGTATCCACCGGCGTCTCGTTCGCGATCCCGGCGGTCAGGGCGACAACCCGCTCCAGCTGCGCGCGGTCCGCGCCGCCCTCGAGGGTCAATTTGGTGAAGGACAGCAGGACCACCGGATCACCTGGTTCGATCGTCAGCAGCCGCTCGACATGGCGCATCGCCGCTGGACGGTCACCGGTGAGCTGGGCAATCTCAGCCAGCGCCAGCCGCGTGCCGCGCTCGCGGGGGCGGCAGCCGGTTTCAGGCGTCGACGGAACGTCAGCCTGCGCTGCGCAGCGATATTGACGGCCTACCTGCCGAACCCCGCGCTATAGGGCAGCCATGTCGCCAACCCCGGAAAGGCCAGCACCAGAAACAACCCGGCCAGCATGAGCAGCACATAGGGCAAGGCACCGCGGATCACCTCGTCCAACGGGGCGTCGGTGATCCCCTTTATGGCGAACAGGTTCATGCCCACCGGCGGGGTGATCATGGCCAGTTCCAGGTTGATCATCAGCAAGACGCCGTACCAGATCAGATCGACATCCAGCGCGATTAGGGTCGGCAGCAGGATCGGCGTGGTGATCAGGATGATGGCAATGGATTCAAAGAACATGCCCATCACGAAAACCATGGCCATGACGATCAGCAGGAACCCCAGCCGCCCGAGGCCCAGTTCGGTCACCGCCTCGGCCAGCGCCATGGGCAACCGGATCAGGGTGATCGCATGCCCGAACATCGCCGCGGCCGCGATGATCAGAAAGACCATCATCGAGGTGCGCATCGCCCCGAGGCTGCATTCCCACAGATCGCGCCAGCCGAAATTGCGATAGATCGCCACGGCGACCAGCAGCGCATAGGCCACGCCGACCGCAGCCGCCTCGGACGCCGTGAAGATGCCCAGATAGATGCCCCCCATGACCACAGGTGGCGCCAGCAACGCCCAGATCGACCGCCGCACCGCCCGGGACATGGCGCCAAATCCGGCAAATGGCGGGCTGTCGTCGCGCCGGACCATGGCCGTTGCGATGCACCAGGCCGAAAAGATGGCCGCCAGCATCAGCCCCGGCACGATCCCGGCTAGAAACAGCGCCCCGATCGACGCGTCGGAGACAACCGAATACAGGATCATCGGCCCCGAGGGCGGGATCAGGATGCCCAGCGTGCCGCCTGCGGCCACCACGCCCAGCGCGGCCTTGCGCGGGTAGCGGTATTTCTGCATCTGCGGGATGGCCGACGCCCCCACCGACAGCGCCGTGGCCACCGACGAGCCCGAGATCGACGAAAAGATCGTGCAGGCGCCCACCGTGGCCACCCCCAGCCCCCCGCGGACATGGCCGATCAGCGTGTGGGTCATGGTGAACAGGTCGTCCACGATCCGGGCCCGGACCATGATCTGCGCCATCAGCAGGAACAGCGGAACGGTGATCAGAACCGGTTTCGACAGATGCGAAAACACGGTGTCGGCCATGCCGGTGGTGTGCCCTTCGAACAGAAACAGCACAGCGGCCGCTGTCAGCCCCAGGGCGGCAAAGACCGGCATCCCGGTCAGCAGCAGCACCATGAGGCCGGCAAGGATCAGAATGCCGGTCATGTCGGCGCTCCCTGCAACAGGCGCCCCAGCAGCCGCGCCATTGCCAGAAGCACCAGCAGGGCAAAGCCCAGAACGACCGGGACCATCGGGATCCACATCGGCGCCTCGAGCGGGCCGATGGAATAGAAACCGAAACGATAGGAAAACGAGGCCGACGCCCAGGCCGAATGGGTCAGCACCAGCGCCAGCACAAGGACACACAGATCGGCCCAGGCCTGTTTCAGCCAGGCAGCACGCCCGGACAGCCGGCTGGTCAACAGGTCGATGGCGATGTGATCGTTGCGCCGATAGGCCTCGGTCATGCCGGCCATGACCAGCGCCACCAGAACATAGCCCAGCAATTCATCGCTCCACATCGGGGCGCGGTTGAACAGGTAGCGCAGGGTGATCGCGTAAAGCGTCAACCCCAGCGCAAACAGGATCATGAGGCAGGACATGGCCCCGGCCGCCCGCGACAGCGGCGCGACCAGGCGCTCGGCGAGAGGCACGGTGGGGGGCGCGGCGGGGGGCACGGGCTGCCCCCCGGTCTGTTGGTCAGGACCAGTCATCGGGTCAGTTGCCGGACCGAAGCTGTTCGATCAGCGCCAGCAGTTGCGCGGCCTCGCCGGCCTCGGCCCTGAGCGCGGCATCAAAGGCCGGGCGCATCCGCGCCTCGAGCGCGGCATTCTGCTCGGCGGTCAGTTCATAGACCGTGACACCGCGCGCGCGCAGCTGTTCGGGTGCCGCGGCAATACCGGCCTCGGCGGCCTCGACCGCCCAGCCTGCCGCCTCGCGCCCGGCCTGATCCAGCGCGGCGCGACCGGCATCGCTGAGCCCGGTATGAAAGCGCGGGTTCACATAGCCGTTGAAATAGACCGAGATCACCGGAACGATCGAGAAATGGTCCTGCACCTCGTAAAAGCGCCGGGCCACCGCGGCGGCGACATCGGTGATCGCCCCATCGATGACGCCCGTGGCCAGACCCTGATAGACCTCGGATCCGGGCATGGCGCTGGGCACGGCCCCCAGGGCGGCCAGCGCGGCATCAAAGGCCGGGGTCAGGCCGCGGATCTTCATCCCCTCAAAGTCCTCGGGTGTGACCAGCAACCGGCCACGCGAGGTAAAGACCGAGGAATTGGTCTGAAACAGCCAGGCGACATTGACGAGGCCGCGTTCGGCGATGCGTTCGTTCAGAAAGGCAGCGGCGGCAGAATCATGCCAGTTCCGCCAGATCGCCATGTCCGAGAATGCATAGGGCGCGACCGTGACATTCATGATGGGCAAGGTCCGGCCCCACTGAAAGTTCACCGAAAAGGCGCATTCGATTTCACCCCGCGCCACGGCGACGATGTTCTCGTTCGGACCGACCAGCGAGGCGGCACCAAAGACCTGCACATCGATTTCGCCGCCCGACAGTTCCCCCACCCGTTCGGCCCAGCGGTCGATCACGCCGGAAATGGCGTGGGTCGGCGGCAACTGGTGGCTGCAGCGCATCGCGGTCTGGGCACTGGCACTGGTCAGTCCCAGTGCCAGAACTGCCGCGGACAGGGTCAGGGTCTGTTTCATGGTCTCTCCTCCCAGAGAAATGGCGGGCACGCGGGCCCGGTTTCAGATCAGTCGGTGCCGGTGTGCAGGTTGGCTGGCGCGGCGATGGCCATGGCCCCGGTCAGCGGCAGGCCCGCCCGGGCCAGCGCGCCCAGCAACGGCGCGTCGGGCAAAACACCGGCAAGGACGGCGCGCGCAGCGATCAGCGCCGGCAGGTCGATGCCGGTCTCGAAACCCATCCCCTCGGCCAGAAAGGCCAGATCCTCGAGCACGATGTTTCCCGCCGCGCCGGGCGCAAAGGGACAGCCGCCAAGGCCGCCCAGCGCGCCGTCCAGCACCCGGCAGCCGTGATCCAGCCCGGCGGCAGCATTGGCCAGGCCCAACCCGCGCGTATCATGCAGATGCAGCACCCAGGGGCGCGCGCCGCACAGCCCCTCCATCGCGCGCGCGGCGCTGGCAATCTGACGGGGTCCGGCATGACCGACCGTATCGGCCAGCCCCACCATATCGGCCCCCGCGCTCAGGCAGCGTTCGACCAGATGCAGGACCGCGCCCTGATCCACCGCGCCCTGTATCGAACAGCCAAAGGCCATGGCAATGCCGGCATTGATGATCGCATCGGGGCGGACCGTGTCGCGCAGTGCCGCGACCTGTTCCAGCGCGGCCAGCGACTCGGCCTGGCAGCGCCGGGCATTCGCACGGTTATGAGCCTCGCTGGCCGAGATGACGACGGTGATTTCCGCCACATCCGTTGCCAGCGCATCGCGCGCGCCGCGCGCGTTCAGCGCCAGCGCCACGCCATGCAGGCCGGGCCGGTCGGCCAGGGTATCGATCACCTGCCGCACATCGGCGAATTGCGGCATCCGGTCCGCGGGCAGGAAAGAACCGACCTCAAGATGGCGCAGCCCCGCATCGTGCAGCGCCGCGACCACTGCGCGCTTGCCGGCGGTCGTCGGCCAGCTGCGGGTCATCTGCAACCCGTCGCGCAGGGTGACATCGCGCAGGCTCACACGGCCGGGCGGATAGACAGCGATCGGGTCAGCCATGATGCCGCGCCCTTACACCGTCCTGCCGGCCCAGCACCTCGGCATTGTGCTGGCCCGGGCTGGGCACATCCAGCAGCCCCGGCAGCAGCGGTTGCGCGTCGATCTCGATCGGCAGGCCCGGCGCCCGAAAGGCTCGCTTGTCCGGATAGTCGGACTGCACCAGTCCGCCGGGGCGGCAAACATGCGGGTCCTGAAACATCTCGGTCGGCCGCGCGACCGGGGCATAGAGCAGATGGTGCCGGTCACAGATCGCAATCAGCTCGGCCTGGTCCTGCCCCCGGATCACGGCTGCGATACGCGGCAGGAACCGGTCCCGCGCGGCAATCTGCTGCGGGCGGGTCTGCAGGTCCGGATCGGACAGCAGGTCTTCCAGCCCCAGCGCGCCGCAGAGTTTCTGCCACTGCCCATCGGTGGCCGCACCGATAAAGATCTGCCGCCCGTCGCGGGTGGTGAACAGGTCATAGACCGGCCAGGAGAAATCGCGCTCGGGCATCGGCGGGCTTTCGGTGCCCTCGACCTCGAATTGCACCATATGCTGGGCGACCAGCAGCAGGCAGTTTTCGAACAGGCCGACACGCAGGGCCGCCCCCTGACCGCTACGCCCCCGCGCGATCAGCGCCGCCAGCACCGAAAAGGCCGCGAACAGCCCGGCCATGATGTCGTTGGCCGAGGACCCGATCCGCAGCGGGCGCCCTCTGGGCCCGGTCATGTAGGCCATGCCGGTCATCATCTGCACCACCTCGTCCATCGCCGCGCGCCCCGCATAGGGGCCATGCAGGAACCCCTTGCACGAGGTGACGATCAGCCCTGGATGCCGGGCGCGCAGCGCATCGGGGGCAAGGCCCATGGCGGCCAGCGTCTCGTCGCGGAAATTCTCGACAAAGACATCGGCGCCGGCCAGCAGGTCATGCAGCCGCGCCAGATCGGCATCGGATTTCAGGTCCAGCGTGACGGATTTCTTGCCGCGGTTGAACGTCGGAAAGAACCCTGCGCCCATTCCGGTCAGATCGCGCGTCTTGTCGCCGCCAGGCGGCTCGATCTTGATCACCTCGGCGCCCAGAAAGGCCAGGAACATGCCCGCCGAGGGTCCCATGACCATATGGCTGATCTCGATCACGCGGATACCGGCCAGCGGTGCCGTCTGGGTCATTGCGTAGCCTCCCTTGATGGCTGGAGGCTATCGGAGAGATGTCGTACAATAAATTATAATTGCTGGAACGGCGCGTTCTGATATTCCGAAACCATGGATGCAAGGCAACTGAAATACTTCGTCGCGGTCTGCCGGCTGAAAAGCCTGACCCATGCGGCCGACCACTGCAATGTCGCCACCTCGGCGCTGAGCCATCACATCGCCAATCTGGAGGCCGAGCTGGGCGTGACCCTGTTCCGCCGCAAGCCGCGGGGGATGGAACCGACAGCCTCCGGGCTGCAGCTTCTGACGCATGCGCGCGCCATCCTGTCGGCCATCGACACCGCCATCGGCGATCTGCGCGACGGCGCGGCCGAGGTTTCGGGCGAGATTTCCGTCGGCATGCCCTATTCAGTGATCAAGGTGATCGGGGCGGCGGTGATGCGCGCGGTCCTGAACGACTATCCCTGCGTCCGGCTGGTCCTGCGTGAGGGGCTGTCGGGCGCGACGCATTCGACGCTCAAGACCGGCGCGCTGGATCTGGCGCTGATCTTCAACCCGCCGGTCGAGGCCGAGACCGAGCGCGAGCCGCTGCTGACCGAGGAGTTGTACTGCATCGGCACCCCTGCCGTGCTGGGTAACGAGACTGGCCCGATCACCTTTGACGCCATGGCCGCGCTGCCACTGATGCTGTTGCAGAGCGGGGTTCTGGTCCGGGCACTGGTGGACAAGCCGGGCGCCCTGGCGCGCCTGGAAGCGGCGGCGCGGATCCAGCTGGCTTCGGTCGCCGCGACGCAGGCCGCGCTTGTCGAGGGGCTGGGCTGCACGCTGGCGCCAAAGGTGCTGGTGCCGGAGCTGCTGGCATCAGGCGCGGTCATCGCCCGGCAGGTGACAGACCCGCGCCCGATCCGGACGCTCTACCTGCTGACCAACCGCGAAGCCGAACCGACACTTCTACGCGAGCGCATGGCCGCGCTGATCCGCACACTGGTCCATCGCGCGATCGTCGAAGAACGCTGGCCCGCGGCGCAGGCGTTGATCTGACGGAAAAAGGACGAAACCTGGCATCCGGGACGCGTGCATCACCAACTGGCAGATCGTCTAGAACTCGGGTTCCGGCGCGCCCGCGCTGGTCCACCTGGGGCCAGGTCTCCGCGTCGATGCGCCCACGAACGTTCTGACGCTCTTCCTCTACGCCGCCCCCAACGCCGCCTCGGTCTGGATCCGCGTCGTCGAGGAAGTCTCGGGCGCCATCGCCGAGGTCGAACTCACCGCGAACCTCCCCGCCGCCACCCAGCTCCTGAGCCCCCGCAACTACATGAACACCGGCAGCACCACCGCTGCCGTCGCCTACGACTGCTCGGGGGTCTATGTCGAGACGGATTACTGAAACAAGCTGCGTTTCCCGGATGGTCGCCCCCGGTTCGCCGCGCTTTGACAACGGCCTTCCCGAGCGCGCTGGCGCACGACTCTAGCGGATGAACCTGTCCACGAAGTCGGCGCCGAGACCCGCCGCAGCATAGTGCCTGCGGCACAAGTCGATCTTGGTGAAGACGTCCTCGTAGCCGGTGACCTTTCCCCAGGGGTCGACGTAGCACATCACTCCGTTGACCTGGAACAGGGTGATCATCTCGGCCACGTCCTCGGGCACGACCAGCGTGTGGGTCTCGCCCGGGGCCTCGAAGACATAGGCACCCTCCACGGCCGTCCAGTCGTGTTCCAGATAGTGCCAGCGGCCCTTCAGCACGAAGCCGTGGACGGCCTGCGGGTGGCGATGGCGTGACAGCACCCCGGCGCGGCGGACGCGCAAGAGGTTGACCCAATAACCTTGCGAACGGTTCAGGCAGAGCGGGCGGAACCAGACATTCTCGGCCTGCGGGACCCAGATGCGTTCGTCCTCGGGGATGGCCTTGGGGATCACGATTTCCGGCAGGGCCTCGGCCGGAAAGGGCAGCTGATAGGGCATGCGGGCGGGGTCGGTGGTGTCGGGCATCTGGCCTCCGTATTGGCTTGGGGTCAGACGGCGGCATAGCCGCCATCGACAGGCAGGGTGGCGCCGGTCACGAAAAACGCGCATCCGGCGAGAGCAGCATCGCGATGGCGGCGCCCACCTCGGCGGGTTGCCCCCAGCGGCCCATCGGCGTGCGGGACAGGATGGCGCCGTTGCGCGCCGGGTCCGCGCGCAGGGGGGCGGTCATCTCGGTCTCGATCCAGCCCGGCGCCACGGCGTTGACGCGGATCCCGTCAGCGGCCCAGGCGGCGGCGAGCGATTTGGTCAACTGCACAACCCCGCCCTTCGAGGCCGCATAGCCCGGCACCAGCGCGCCGCCGAAGTAAGATAGCATCGAAGCAAGGTTGACTACCGCCCCGCCGCTGGCCCGCAGCAGCGGGTGACAGGCCAGGCACATCCGCATCGCGCCGGTCAGGTTGACCGCGATGACCTGCTCGAACACCTCGATCCGGTGTTCCTGCCCCCGGCGCAGGATGCCGGCGGCATTGACCAGCGCATCCAGCCGGTCCAGCCCCGCCGTCAGCGCGGCGATCTGCGTAGGGTCGGTCACGTCCAGCGTTGCGGTGGTCAGGCACGGGGCGGGGGGCATGGCCGCGGCCTCGGCGTCGGTGGCGCCGGTGGCCAGCACTTCCCAGCCCGCGGCCAGCAGCGCCTCGACCGTGCCGCGGCCGATCCCGCCGGTGCCGCCGGTGACCAGCGCCTTGCGCGGAGGGGTCACGGTGTGGCCCCGGCCAGGAAGGACTCGACCGCCGCGCGCCGGGGCATGGGGGCGACAGCGCCGTAGCCCTGGGTGCTGAGCGCGGCGGCGGCGTTGGCGTAGCGGGCGGCGGCGAAGGGATCGCCGTGGAGCAGCCATTCGGCAAGAAAGGCGCCGTCGAAGGTGTCGCCCGCAGCAGTGGCGTCTATGGCCTGCACGGGAAAGGCCGCGATCCGTTCGGAGCGCTCGGGCGTGGCAACCAGCGTGCCCTCGGCGCCCAGCGTCACCGCGACGATCCGGGCACCGGCGGTCAGGTAGTGGTCGGCGATGGCTTGCGGATCCTCCAGCCCGGTCAGCTGGCGCGCATCGTCCAGCCCCGGCAGGGCGATGTCACACATCGCCATCGCGGCGCCGATCAGCGCGCGGGCACGGGCCAGCGGCCAGAGCTTCAGCCGCAGGTTGGTATCGACCGAGACCGCGACCCCGGCCGCCCGCGCCGCCTCGATGGCGGCGAATGCGGCGTCGCAGCTGGCCGCGCTGATCGCCAGCGTGATCCCCGACAGGTGCAGGCAGCGCGCCGTGCGGATCGCGTCCAGCGGCAGGTCGTCCGGTCCCATCCGGCTGGCCGCCGAGCCCGCGCGCAGATAGGAAAATGCGTGCCCCTCGGGCCCGTGAGTGACGAAATAGACCCCCGTATGCCCGTCTGCGCGGCGCTGGACCAGGTCGGCGCCGACCCCGTTTTCGGCCCAGAGCGCCATGAAGCTGTCGCCGAAGGCGTCCTGCCCTAGCGCCGTGATCACGCCGACCGAGGCCCCCGACCGCGCCGCCGCAATGGCGCAGTTCGAGGTGTCGCCGCCATGGCCCATCAGGAACCGCCCGTCCGGCTGCTGGTTGAATTCCAGCATCGGCTCGCCCAGGCAGAGAAGTTCGGCCATCAGATGCGTCCGTATTTCGCGATACCCTCGACGAGCGAGCCCGACTCGATGATCAGCTTGGCCTGCTCAAGCTCGCGCGCGTCGATCTCCTGCGCCATGGCCAGCACCTCGGGCGCGCTGGCCTGCGGCACGATCACCACGCCATCCGGGTCGCCAACGACCAGATCACCGGGATGGATGGTCACGCCGTCGATGGTCACCGGGACCTGACTGGCCACGGTGCGGACTCGGCCCAATGTGGTGCCCGGACAGGCGCCCCGGGCAAAGACCGAGAAGCCGAAGTCGCGCCTGATTTCGGTCACGTCGCGCAAGGAGGCGTCCAGCACAGCCGCCTCCAGCCGGTTGGCCACGGCACCGGCGGTCATCAGCCCGCCCCAGACCGCGACATCGGTCAGCCCGCCGGTGGCAATGACCACCACGCTGCCGGGTTCGGCCGCGTCGATCAGCTCCAGCGCATGGGTCGGCGGGCCGGCGCCCTCGGCGGGTTCCTCCAGCACGGTCACGGCGGGCCCGGCGATCTTGCGCTCGGAGGTGCGCGGGGCGATGCCGACGCCCAGATAGCCGCGCATGCCGCAGACCTTTTCAACGGCATCGGCGACCGAGGCGGTGGCCACGCGACGGAAGGATTCGATGAGCATCTTGTCCATGGGACGTCCTTTCAAGTCGGGATCGGTTCAAGTTTCGGAGTCGAGCAGGAACGCGGCCCCGGCCCGTTCGCAGAGCGCCTGCAACTCGGCCCTCAGCTTGCCCGGAACCGGGATGCCAGCGTCCTGCCGTTCGGCCCGGCTGCGCCATTCGATATCGCCCGGCGCCATCACCGGGCGAGCCGGGTCGGTGGGCGGGGTGGCGCGCAGGGTGTCGATCAGGCGGTCCATCTCGGCGTGGAACTCCGAGAGCGGGCGAAAAGCCTCGGGGTTCAGCGCCAGGAAGAAATGCCCGGTGTCGGTGCCCTGCGGCCCCGGTTCGCGGCTGGACTGGAAGGGTGCAGCGGTGGCCCCGGACAAGAGCGCCGACAGCACCTCGATCATGGTGCAGATGCCGTAGCCCTTGTGCGCGCTCATCTCGGGCGTGCCGCCCAGCGGTGTCAGCCCGCCCGCGCCGGTGTCGTAGATGATCACCCGGGCGCGGGCGGGGTCGGTGACCGGCTGGCCCGTGGCATCGACCACCCAGCCCGGCGGGATCGGCTTGCCCGCCAGCCACGCCAGGTTGACCTTGCCGATGGAGGCGGTCGAGGTGGCGATGTCGAACATCATCGGCGGGTTGGCCTGCGCCGGCGCCCCGAAGGCGATCGGGTTGGTCGAGAACATCGGCCGCGCCCCCCCGGCCGGGACCACGCAGCGCGTGAACCCGTTCGAGGTGATGAGGCTGACCATCCCCCGCGCCGCCGCCTGCGCGGCATAGACCCCGGCCGCGCCGAAATGGTCCGAGCGCCGCACCGCCACGGCGCCGACCCCCACCGCCGCAGCCTTGTCACAGGCCAGGTCCATCGCCTGAAGCGAGACCGCGTGGCCAAGCCCCCGGTCGCCATCCATCAGCGCCGTGGCCGGGCTTTCCCGCAGCACCCGGACGCCGGGGGCGGGGTTCAACGCCCCGGCCTGCACCAGCCCCTCGTAGTAAAGCAGCATAGTGATCCCGTGCGAATCGATCCCGTTCAGATCGGCCTCGACCATCACCTGGGCCGAGGCCCGCGCCTGATCGGTGGCAAAGCCCCAGGCGGTCAGCACCGCCTCGACCTGCGCCCGCAGGGTCTCGGCCGGAAAGCGGCGCAAGGATTCCGTGGAATCGGGCATTGGCATTACCTCAGCGTGGCAGGCAGCCAGGTGGACAGGCCCGGCACCAGGACGATGATCAGCAGCGTCAGCAGCATGACGCCCAGGAAGGGCAGCACCGCGCGCACGACCGAAATGGCCGAGGTCCGCGCGATGCTGGCGGTGATGTAGAGGCAGGTCCCCACCGGCGGCGTGACCAGACCGAAAGCCAGCGAGACCACCATGACCACCGCGAAATGCACCGGCGAGATGCCGAAACCCAATGCCACCGGCATCAGGATCGGCCCCAGGATCAGCAGCGCCGGGGTCAGGTCGATGACCATGCCGACCAGCAGCAGGAAACCGACGGCGATCAGCAGGAACACCACTGGGCTGTCGGTGATCCGGCTCATCTGCAGGGCGATGGTCTGGGGCACCTGTTCGGACGCCATCAGCCAGGCCGAGCCGGTGGCGGCGGCGACGATCAGCATCACCACCGCCGAGGTGGTCGCCGCCCCTACCGCTGCGCGATAAAGGCTGCGCGGGGTCAGCTCACGGTAGACCAGCGCCGCGACGATCAGCGCATAGGCCACCGCGATGACCGAGCTTTCGACCACTGTGAACACCCCGAAGCGGATGCCGCCGACCACGATCACCGGCAGCCCCAGTGCCCAGAGCGCATCACGCAGCGCCGCCCGGATTGCCGGCCCGCCCAGACGGTCATCGGCGGGCACCCCCTGCCGGCGGCAGACCCACCAGGCGGCGGCGATCAGTGCGGCGGCGATCAAAAGGCCCGGGATGACCCCGCCCAGGAACATGTCCAGCACCGAGGTTCCGGTGATGAAGCCCAGCACGATCATCGGAATCGACGGCGGGATGATCACCCCCAGGACCGAGGAACTGGCCGTCACCGCAGCGGCCGTGGGCGCCGGATAGCCGCGGTCCTTCATCGAGGGGATCATCACCGAGCCGACCATCGAGGCATCGGCCACGGCCGAGCCCGAAAACGACGCCATCGCAGCACTGGCGCCGACATTGGCCATGGCCAGCCCCCCGCGCACCCAGCCGATCAGCGCCATCAGCGCCGCGATGATCCGCCGTGTGATCCCGCCCGCCGCCATGATCTCGGCCGCCAGCATGAAAAAGGGGATGGCGACCAGGCTGTAATTGTCCGCGCCGACCATGATCTGCTGCGCGAGGAGGATCAGCGGCAACTCGCTCAGCGCCCAGACCAGCACCAGGAAGGTCAGCCCCAGCGCGAAGGCCACCGGCATGCCCGTGGTCAGCATCACCAGCAGCACGATCAGGAAGGCGCTAAGCATCCTCGACCGCCCCTTGCCCGCGCAGAACGCGCCAGAACTGGTGCAGGCAGACCAGTCCCATCAGCCCGGCCGAAACCGGCGCCACGGCGACCACATAGCCCCGCGGTATCCCCAGCGCCGGGGTGCGGAAGGTCATCGAGCGCTGGACCAGCTCCACCGCATACCAGCCCCAGACCGCCAGAAAGACCGCCATCAGCCCCAGCGCCAGCAGCCTGAGCGCCCGCGCGGGGAGGGCGGGCAGGGCAGAGACCACCATGTCCATGCCGATATGCGCCCCCCGCGCCAGCCCCACGACCGCGCCCAGAAATGTCAGCCAGACGAACAGGAACCGCGCCATCTCGTCGGCCCAGGTGATCCCGGCACCCAGCAGGTAACGGCCGATCACGTTGGACAGAACCACCGTCACCAGCACCGCCAGGATCAGGACCAGCACCGGCTCCAGCCAGCGCATCCGCAGGAAAGCGGTCATTCGCGCACCCTTTCGCGCACCGTTCCGCGCACCGTTGCGCACTGGGCCGCGCCGCAACGGATGCGGCGCGGCCAGCTTGTTCTCAGAGCGCGGCGATCCGTTCCAGAAGCTCCGGCCCGCCGGGGACATCGGCGGCGATCGAGTTGCGCACATCGGCGGTCGCAGCCTGCAATTCGCCGATATCGGGGCGCGTGATCTGCATTCCGTAACCCTCGAGCTGGGCCACCACCGCATCCGAATCCGCCTCCAGCATCTGCCGCTGGGCCATGGCAAATTCGGTCGCGGCCGTTTGCAGGGCGTCCTGCTGATCGGCGGGCATCCGGTCGAAGAGCGCCTTGTTGATGGAAATCGCGCCATAGCTGAAGATGTGGTTGGTGATCGCCAGATGGTCCTGCACCTCGAACCAGCGGCTGGCCAGCACCGTGGGCGGCGGGTTGTCCTGGGCATCGACCACCCGCTGCGCGAGGGCGTTGAAGATCTCGCTGAAGGGCATGGTGACCACGTTGAACCCCAGCGCGCGGCCAGTCTCGATATAGACCCGGTTCTCGGGCATCCGCAGCCGCAGCCCGGCCATGTCGGCGACCGAGTTGAGCGGGCGCACCGAGTTCGAGATGGCGCGGAAGCCGTTGCCCACCCAGGCCAGGACCTTGATCCCCTCGGCCTCGAACTCGGTTGCCAGATCGGCGCCGATATCGCTGTCGAAGACCGACCAGACATGGTCGAAATCGCGGAACAGGAAGGGCAGTTCCAGCACCGCCAGCCGCGGGCGCGAGGCCGAGAGCAACCCGCCGGTGATCCCCATCTCGATCGTGCCCAGACGCAGCCCCTCGGTCAGCTCGCCCTCGGCGCCCAGGCTGGAATTGTCGTGGATCGAGGCGGTCAGCGCGCCGCTGCTCAGCGCCTCCAGCCGCGGCACGAAAACCTCGCGCAGGGCGCGGTTCATCGAATGCTCGGAGGCGTAGAAATTCGCCACCCGCAACCGGCGGGCCTGCGCCCAGGCTGCGGTCCCCAGACCCGCCGCACCCAGCGCGCCCAGGGCGGCGCCGGCCTTCAGGATCGTCCGTCTGTCCATGTCTCGTTCCTCCCGGTCACGGCCGCCTCCACGCGGCCTCTAGCCTTGCGTCCTGACGTGAAGGCGGATAGCCTCCTTGTATGCCAGTGCGAAATCTGGCATACAAGAGAGAATACTGGCATGCAAGAAAAAGCTGACGCTCTGCCCAACCCTCCGGCCAAACTGTCGGAGCAGGCGCTGGACCAGATCCGTGCACGGATCGTCGATGGCACACTGGCACTCGGCGAGGCGATCTCCGAGACGTCATTGGCGCAGGTCCTTAACGTGTCCAAGACCCCCGTGCGCGAGGCATTGCAGGAGCTCAAGCGCGAGGGACTTGTCCAGATCATCCCCAAGCGCGGCACCTTCGTCTTCGAGGCCAGCCCGGAGCTGGTGCGCGAACTCAGCGACTTCCGGCTGGTGCTGGAAACCGCGGCGCTGGAGAGGGCCATGGCCAATGCCTGGGGGCGGCTGGTCGACCATCTGGAACCCGTCGTGGCCGAGATGGCAGCGGCCATAGGTGCGGCCGACCTTCCGCGCTACCGACGCCTTGATGCAGCGCTTCATCGCGGGATCGTCGCCCATTGCGGCAATGCCTTCCTGCAAGAGGCCCATGCCGCCATCGAGTTCCGCATCCAGGCCCTCCGCACCCGGTTGTCCAGCGCGGCCGAGAACAACGCCCGCACCATGGGCGAACATCAGGCGCTCGTCGCCGCCATCGCCGCCCGGGATGCAGATGGTGCCGGCGAGGTCCTGCGCCACCACATCCTGCAGACCCGCGAAAGCTATCTCGCACAAATGCGCGAGGGCCACGGGGCGCACCTCTCCGCCGCTTCCTGACACACGCGCTGGCTCGTGCCCCGATCCTTGCGCTGTCGTGGAGCGCGTGCCGGAGAAGGTCCGACGAGAGGCCCATCCCCTCCGCCAGATAACCTATTGGAAAGTTTCTCCCAATCCAGCTCCGGCCGGATTTTTCCGATGTTTTCGAGGGTTATGCGGAAGGGGCTGTTCTCCTGCAGCAGCGCTAGGGCGATCTTATGTCCAGCAGGCGGGCATTTCAGAACAATACAGGAACATACGGTGTGCCGCAAGCCCCGCCAGCTACATCTTGGACGACCGGAGCCAAGGGGATAAGCCTTACCAGATCGTTTGAGGCAGCCACAGGACGATTCCCGGAAACATGACGACCAGTAGCAACGCGAGGCACAGCAGCAAGAAGAACGGCAAAGCCGCCATCGCAATGCGGCCCAGCGACCAGCCGGTCAGTCCCTGCAGGACGAACAGGTTGAACCCGACTGGGGGCGTGATCTGGGCCATTTCAACCATGATCACGAGGAATACGCCGAACCAGATCGGATCCCATCCAGCCTGCATTGCCAGCGGTAGCGTTACGGGCAGGGACATGACCGTGATCGAAATCCCGTCCAGAAACAGACCCAGGATCAGGTAGAAGAGCGCAAGTATCAGTATCAGCGTGTAGGGCGACAGCTCCAGCGCCGCGATCGACCGCGCCAGCGTCTGTGGAAGCCCGGCGTAGGCGATGGCCGTTGACAGAAATGCTGCTGCCACGAGGATCGAGCAGATCATGGCCGACAACACGACGGTGCCGACAAGGCAGTCCAGCAGAAGCTGGAAGGAAAAGCGGCCCAGCAGGGCCACAATGACCAGCGTCGCAACGACGCCCATTGCCGCCGCCTCGGACGGTGTGACGCGACCGGAGTAGATGCTTCCGAGGACCAGAACGATCAGGAACAGGATCGGAAGGAGGTCGACCGTGGCGCAAAGATAGTCGCGACCCTGACGACGCTCGGCCAGCGGCGGCGCGACTTCCGGCCGGACCAGAGCCACCCCGGCGATCCAGGCCGAATAGAGCGCAGCCACCATGAGACCCGGGATCAGGCCAGCCGCGAAAAGCCGTGCGATCGAGACTTCGGCCAGCACTCCATACAAGATCATCACGATCGACGGCGGGATCAGCAGACCGAGGCTGCCCGCACCGGCAAGCGAACCGATGGCCAGCGAGCGATCGTAACCCCGTTGCTGCAAGGCGTTGATCGTGATCCGTCCGATGGTGGCCGTGGTCGCGGCCGAGGATCCGCTGACCGCAGCAAACAGCGTGCTGCCAGCGACGTTCGCATGCAGCAGTCGGCCCGGCAGGCGTTCGACGAAGGGCGCGAGCCCTCGAAAGATGCGCGCTGAGATTTCAGCCCGATAAATGAGTTCCCCCATCAGCAGAAACATTGGAATGGCGGCAATCTCCCAGGAGCTTGCCGAGCGCCACATGATGCTCTTCAGGATGTTGCCGGTCCGGTCCAGGGGAAAGCCGAGGCCGAAGAACAGCACGGCGCATCCGACAACCATCAGCGCCACAAAAATCCACAATCCCGCGCCCAGAAGCCCTAGCAGAAGCCCCAGCGTCAGCAGTCCCAGGAACAGCCCATCCACCGTCAGCCCTCCGCCCGTTCGGCCCGGGAGGCCCGGCTGCCCAGGGTCTCGCCCACCCCGGCGCGGTAGCCGGCCAGCAGGCTGGCCAGCATCGCCGCCACCTGCAGCAGCAGCAGCAGCAGACCGGCCAGCATCACCGCTTCGGGCAGCCACATCGGCACTTCGGCGGTTGTCGGGCTGAGCGTGCCACGGCGCCAGTGCCGGGCGACGCTAAGCCAGAAGTACCGCGCGGCCAGCGCCAGCACGGCCAGCGTGACCACAAGCGCGAGCCCGTGCAACGCAAGGTCCAGCCGGGGGTGGCGCTGCATCGAGCCGCCCAACAGCGAAACGCGGATCACGATGCCTTCGCGCAGCGCCCAGGCAAGCCCGCCCCAGGTGATCGCGGCGACGCCGTAGCCGGCGACCTCACCCGTATAGTCGAGCCCACCGGCGCCGAGATTGCGCAAGAGGATGTTGGCAAAGACCAGCGCCACCATCGCCGCCAGCACCAGTGCCGAGAGGATCGCGGCCGCATGGCCCGCCCCCCCGGCCAGCGCCGAGAATGCCGCCGCGGCCCGCGCCGCCGGTCCGTGCCTGCTGTCGTCCTCCGGATTGCCCATGCCGCGCCCCCATGCCCGGGTGAACCGCGCCGGGGGGCGCGGTGTTACCGGTCGGTGGCAGGCGGACGAGCCCGGGCAGGAGACTGCGCCGGCCGGCGGCTGTCAACCGCAAACGGCCGGCCGGGCTTGCCGCGTTCTTGACTTGTGGTCCGGCGCGGCGCAGGCTTCGCGTCGGGATCGGTCGCTCGCCCGCCTGCCCCGGAGCCTTCCGTCGTGTCCAACATGGAGGGACTCCCGTGACGAAACCTCTTCGAATGTCGCTTCTGGCGGCAGTTTCCCTGCTGACGGTCCAGTCGCCCCTGCTGGCCCAGAACTGGGACATGCCCACCGAACAGAGCCAGAGCTCGCTGACCGGGGTTGCCAACCTCGCCTTTGCCGATGCCGTGTCCCGAGGGACAGGGGGCGCCATCAACATCACCGTCCATTTCGGCGGGGCGCTGGGCTATCGCAGCACCGATCAGTACGACGCGGTGACAACCGGGGCGGTGGTGCTGGCCGACACGTATACCGGTCCGATCGTCGGGTACGATCCGATCTGGCAGGTCTCCGCGCTTCCCTTCCTGACGGGCGGGATCGAGGATGCGTGGCGGCTCTACGAGGCGTCCAGATCGACCTATGAAGCGATCCTGGAGGCCGATGGGCAGATCCTGCTCTATACAATCCCGTGGACGCCCTCGGGCATCTGGTCGCGGCGCCCGGTGACAGCGACGGAGGACGTCGCGGGGCTGCGCATCCGCACCTTCGACCCGCTGGGGCAGATGACCTTTTCCGGGGCCGGCGCCCAGCCCGCGACACTGCCCTTCGTGGATGTGGTGCCGCAGCTGACCACCGGGGGCATCGAGGCCGCGCTGACATCGGCCGAGGGAGGCTTCCAGAACAAGTTCACCGACCTGCTCGATTACTTCACCATCATCAACTACGCCTCGCCGCTGTCGATCATCCACATGAACCGCGATGTGTGGGACGGCCTTCCCGAAGAGCATCGCGCCGCGTTGGCCGAGGCGGCGACCGAGACCGAGGCGATGATCTGGGCCCTCGCCGTCACGCGCGAGGGGGAGGTCATGGAGCAGATGCGGGCCGAGGGCACCACCATCCTGGAGGCATCGCCCGAGCTGCTCGACCTGCTGCAGGAGGCGGCCGAGGCGGCGATCGCGGGCTGGCTGGAACGTGCCGGAGATCGCGGTGCGGCGATCCTGGCGGCGTATCGCGGCTAGCGCCCTCCCGGCAACCGCAGAGCGCGGGCAGACCGCAGGGTGCCGGGGTCGCTGGCGGCAGGCGCGGCAGTCCGGGCACAGCCTGGGCAGCCGGCCACCGGCAGACGGGCGTCCGAGCCCGCGGCGCTGATCCCTGGCGGGCATCGCGCGACCGTTCCTGCCTTGGACCGGGCATCGGACCCGGGCCGCGCCCGACCCTCCGTGCCCCGGCAGGCTGGCGAAGACGGGGCACGGACCCTGACCGGCAGCCCGGCACCGGTACAGCGTCCCGACCCCGGCCCGCACGGCGTGCCAGGGCCCTGATCCTGTCGGCAGCGTGAGGGCGCCCGGCCCGCGATGGCGGCCGCGTTGCGGTCTCCGACCGCCGCTCAACCGTAATGCCGCGAGCGGGCCAGGAGCGCGCGCGCCGCCGCCACCACCTCGTCGGTCTCGGGCGAATCGGCGTCGGCCCGCACCACCGCGTGCAACTGGTGCGGCGTCAGTTCGGGCACCACGTCCAGCGCCACCAGCTCCCGGCCCCACGGGTCGATCTCCAGCATGGCGCGGGGCAGCACCGTCGCGCCGCCCAGCTTCGCCGCGAGGTGCGCCATCACCGACAGGGTGTTGGAGGTGTGCAGCCGGCGGGGCGCGATGCCGGCGCCGTCGAACCAGTCCCGGATCGTCTCGGACAGATGCGACGGGGCGGGGTTTGTGAACACCGGGATCGCCTCGAAATCCGCCGGCACCAGCGCACGGGCCGGCAGCGCCAGCCGCGGTGGCGCCATCCACACCACCGACACCGGCGCCAGGCGGTGCAGCCGAAAGCCCCGCCCGACGGCCGGATTGGTGACAAAGGCAATGTCGATCCGGCCGGCCTCGATCATCCCGGCCAGCAGGTTGCTGAAGGCGACGGTGATCTCGAACACCAGGCCCGGGTGGCTTCGGCCGAGGCCCTGCAACAGCTCCGGCAGCACCGTCATGGCGAAGATGTCGGTCGCGCCCAGCCGGATCAGCCGCGCCTCGCCGCCGCCCGGCTGGGGCTCGATCTCCTGGCTCAGCCGCACGATCTGCTCGACCTTGCGCAGCATCGCCGCACCCTCGGGCGTCAGCGCCAGCCCGCGCCCGGCCTTGCGGAACGGGGTGATCCGGACCGCGCGCCCGAACTCCCGCAGGCGCAGCGACAGCGACGGCTGGGTGATGTTCAGCCGCTCGGCAGCAGCGCGCACGCTGCCCAGCCGTGCCGTCCAGTAGAACGCCTCCATCTGGGCCAGAGTGACACGAATCATAGGCAGAGCCTAATTTTTACCAGCAGAATTTCCAAGTTGTTCCGATGCAATGGCGGGCATAGCCTTCGTCGTGGAAGGTCGGGGCATGTGGGCGAGCCCCCGGTGTGCTGACCACTTGCCGCCGGGACCGATCCCCGCCTTCCACCCGCAACCGGAGGGAGAATTCGGCGTGGAACTTGCGCGGTATCGGCTTGGCGTGGACATCGGCGGCACCTTCACCGATCTGGTGCTGCTGGGTCCCGAAGGCCGGGCGCTGGCGCTGAAGGTCGCCTCGACGCCGTGCGACTATGGCATCGCGATCGTCGAGGGCATCGGGCGGCTGCTGGCTGCGGCCGGGATCGGCAGCGACCGGCTGGCCGAGATCGTCCATGCCACCACCGTCGTCACCAATACCGTGCTGGAGGGCAAGGGCGCGCGGACGGCCTTTGTCGCCACCCGCGGTTTTCGCGACCTGCTTGGCATGCGGCGGCTGCGCATTCCGGTGATGTACGACCTGCGCTACTGCAAGCCGCCGCCCCTGGTGCCGCGCGCGCGCTGTTTCGAGGCGCCGGGCAGGCTGGGCCCCGACGGTGCCGAATGGGAGGCGCCGGACCCGGCGGCGCTGGCGCGGCTGGCCGAGGAGGTGGCCGAGTCCGACCCGCAGTCGGTGGCGATCTGCCTGATGCATGCCTATGCCGACGACCGGCATGAGCGCGCCGTGGAGGCGGCGCTGCGCAGCCGTCTCGGCGCGGGGGTGACGATTCTGCGCTCCTCGGCTGTCCTGCCCGAGATCCGGGAGTACGAACGCGCCAGCACGACTGTGGTGTCGGCCTATGTGGCCCCGGCGGTGGACAGCTACCTTGCCGGGCTGGGCAGCCGGCTGACGGCGGCGGGGATCGGCGCGCCGCTGACGCTGGTGCAGTCCAACGGCGGGGCGATGTCGCCGACGGCGGCGCTGGCGCGGCCGGCGTTGCTGCTGGAATCGGGGCCGGCCGCCGGGGTGATCGCCTGTGCCCGCGCCGCCGCGCTGGCGGGCATACGGGACGCCGTTTCCTTCGACATGGGCGGGACCACCGCCAAGGCCGCGCTGATCGAGGATGCCCGACCGGCGCGGTCGGCGGAGTACGAGGTCGGCGGCGGCATCAACCTGTCCAGCGCGCTGGTCCGCGGTGGCGGCTATGCGGTGCGCCTGCCGATCATCGACGTCTCCGAGATCGGTGCCGGCGGCGGCAGCCTGGTGACGCTGGGGCCGGCGGGAACGTTGACTGTCGGGCCGGAAAGCGCCGGCGCCGATCCGGGGCCGGTCTGCTATGGGCGCGGCGGGCAGGCGCCCACCTTCACCGATGCGATGGTGGTGCTGGGCTATCTCAATCCCGACCGCATCGCCGGCGGCGAGGTGACCGTGCACCGCGATCTGGCAGAGCGGGCGCTGACCGAGCGGATCGCCGGGCCGCTGGGCAAGCCCCTCGTTGAGGTCGCGCATGGCATCCTGTCGGTGGCGGCGGCGACGATGACGCGTGCGGTAAAGGCGGTCACGACCCATCGCGGCCGCGACCCGCGCGACTTTGCCCTCTTCGCCTTTGGCGGGAACGGCCCGCTGGCGGCAGCCGCCATCGCCGAGGAGCTTGGCATCCGCCGCATCCTGGTGCCGCCCGGGCCGGGGGTGTTCTCGGCCTTCGGCCTGCCGCTGAGCGATCTGGAGCACGAGATGGCCCGTTCGGTGATGCTGCCCTGCGTCGCCGCCTCGGAGCCTGTGCTGGCCTCGGTTCTGGCGGCGTTGGAGGAGGAGGCGCTTGCGGGGCTGGCGGCCGACGGCGCAGACCCGGCCAGCGCCAGGATCGAACGGGTGGCCGAGCTGCGCTTTGCCGGGCAAGCCTTCGAGCTTGGCGTGCCGTTGGCCTCGGGTGCGGTCGAGGCAACCGCCTTGGCGCGGGGTTTCGTGGCCGAGCATCGCCAGACCTATGGACACGGGTCCGAGCAGGATCCGGTGCAAGTGGTGGCGTTGCGCCTTCGTGCGCGCGTGGCGCGCGGGCATCCCGGGCCCATCCGCTGGACCGCCGCGCGCGCGGCGCCAGGCCGCCGGCGGCAGGTGCATTTCGGCCCGGTGCGCGGCGACTGTCTCACGCCGGTGCTCGGACGGGCGGATCTGGACCGGGACTGGCGGGCCGGCCCCCTGATCGTCGAGGAGGACGACGCCACCACAGTGGTGCCCCCCGGATGGCGCGCCCGACGCGATCCCCAGGACAACATCGAGCTCAGGAAGGACGCCGACGATGGCTGCTGACATGAGCGCCGGCCACGATCCGGTCACGCTCGAGGTGCTGAAGCACGCGCTTGCCTCGATTGCCGACGAGATGGCCCTGGTCGTGCTGCGCACCGCCTATTCACCCGTGGTGCGCGACACCATGGACTATTCCACCGCGCTGATGGATGCCCGGGGACATGTGGTGGCGCAGGGGCTGACGCTGGCGGTGCAGCTCGGCTCGTTTCCCGACGTCATGCGCCATCTGCTGGAGCAGTTCGGCGACGACATGGCTCCGGGCGACGTCTTCGCCTGCAACGACCCCTATGGCGCCGGCGGCCAGCACCTGCCCGACATCTATATCATCGGGCCGGTGTTCGCGGAGGGCCGCCGCGTCGGGTTTGCGGCCACCATCGCCCACCACAGCGACGTCGGTGGCATCGCGCCGGGCAGCGTCGCGATCCACGCCACCGAGGTGTTCCAGGAGGGGCTTCGGCTGCCGATCGTCAAGCTGCACGAGGCCGGGCGGCCGGTGGACGCGCTGTTCCGCATCATCGAGAAGAACAGCCGCAACCCCGTGCATCTGCTGGGCGACATCCGCGCCCAGATCGCCGCCTGCCAGGCCGGCGAGCGTGGGCTGTCCGATCTGGTCGCCCGCCACGGCGCCGGGCCGCTCGCCGCGCTGCTGGATGCGCTGCAGGACCAGGCCGAACGACTGATGCGGCAGGCGATCGGACGGGTCCCGGACGGAAGCTGGAGCTTCGAGGACTGGATCGACGGGCTGGGCGAGACGCCCGAGCCGCTGCGCATCGCCGTCCGGGTCACGGTGGACGGCGATACGCTGAGCGTCGATTTCGCTGGCACCGCCGATCAGGTCGCGGGCGCGATCAATGCGCCGGTGGCAATGGCGCGCTCGGCGAGCTATTGCGCCGCACGCTGTCTGGCCGATGCCGACATTCCCAATTGCGAAGGCTACATGCGCGCCGTGGACATCCGCGTGCCGGAGGGAAGCGTGCTGAACCCGCGGCTTCCGGCCGCCTGCGGGGCGCGCGGGGTGATGGGGTATCGTGCCTTCGAAGCGATCATGGGCGCCCTCGCCCAGGCCGTGCCCGACCGGGTGATCGCCGCCTGCGAGGGCGGACCGACGCTGTTCTCGGTCGGCGGCTGGCGCGAGGGGCGACCCTGGACCCTTACCGAGGTCATGGTGGGGGCCTGGGGGGCGCGAGCGGGGCTGGATGGGCTGGAGGGGGTGTCGAACCCGGCCGCCAACCTGTCGAACCAGCCGGTCGAGATGATCGAGGCCGAATATCCCATCGAGATCGTCCGCTACGGCTTCGTCCCCGATTCCGCCGGGCCGGGGCGCCAGCGCGGGGGGGCGGCCTTCGAGCGCGCCTTCCGGCTGCGGTCGGGCGAGGCGACCTTCACGACCCGCTCGGACCGGCGCGCGCATCCGCCCTTCGGGCTGGCGGGGGGAGCGCCCGGGGCGGGATCGCGCAACCTGCTGCTGGCCGCGGACGGTTCGGCCACGCGCCTGCCGACGATGCCGATGCAGAGCCATGCCATGCGCGCGGGCGACTGCTTTCATCACGTGTCGGCGGGCGGCGGCGGCTTCGGCCCGGCCATCGAGCGCGCGCCCGAGGCCGTGGCGGCCGATGTCGCGGACGGGCTGGTCAGCGTCGCCGGCGCTGCCCGGGACTATGGCGTGGCCATCGACCCGGCGACCGGCCGGGTGGATGCCGCCGGCACCCGGACCCTGCGCGGCGCCGCTGGAAAGAAGAGCCATGTCGCCTGACCTGGTCCTTCGCGGCGGCCTGATCCATGACGGCAGTGGCGACCCCGCTGTGCCGGGCGACATTGCCATCGCCGGCGACCGCATCGTCGCTGTGGGCCGCGTGCCGGGGAGCGGTCGCGAGGAGATCGACGTCACCGGACTGATCGTGGCGCCGGGGTTCATCGACATTCACAGCCATTCCGACTTCACTCTGCTGGTCGACCCGCGCGCCCTGTCCTCGATCCACCAGGGCGTCACCACCGAGGTCGTGGGCAATTGCGGCTTCGGCTGCTTCCCGATCCGGGATCCGGTCCGCAGCGCAACCAGCATCTACGGCCACCGCGCCGAACCGCCGCTCGATTGGAGCGCGGCCGCCGGCTATCTCGCGCGGCTGGAACAGGCGGGCCCGGCGGTGAACGTGCTCAGCCTGACCCCGAACGCGCAGCTTCGCATGGCCACCATGGACCGGACCGACCGGCCCGCCGATCCCGAGGCCCTGGCCGCCATGACCCGGCTGCTGGAACAGACGCTGGACGAAGGCTCCTGGGGCTATTCCACCGGGCTGGAGTATGCGGCCGAGGCGGCGGCGACGCCCGAGGAGATCGGTACGCTGTGCCGCGTGGCGGCCCGCCGCGGCGCGCTCTATGCGACCCACACCCGGGCCCGCGACGCCGGCGCGGTCGAGGCGGTGGCAGAGGCGCTGGACACGGCCGCGAAGGCCGAAGTCCGGCTGCAGCTGTCGCATCTGCTGCCGCGCAGCGGGTTGCAGGACGGGCGGCGCTGCATCGACCTGGTCGAGGCCGCCCGGGCCGGCGGGCAGGACGTCGCCTTCGACATGCACACCCGGCTGCACGGCCTGACCCATCTGGCCGCCGCCCTGCCGTCATGGGCGCGCGAGGGCGGGCCGGAGGCGGTTCACGCGCGGCTGACCGATCCGGCCGAGCGCGCCCGCATGGCCGGCTTCCGCTCGATCCTCAGCGCCGGCGGTGACTGGGGGCGGGTGATCCTCTACGACAACGACCGCTGGCCGGAACATGCGCGCCGGAGCATTGCCGAGATCGCCGCCGCCCGCGCACAGTCGCCCTTCGACGCCATCTGCGACCTGCTGGCGGGGGTGGCCGAGGATCTGACCGCGCTGATGGTGCTGATCGCCGCCTACAGCCCCGAACAGCAGGACGAGGTCTTCGCCCATCCGCTCTGCGTGCCGGCCTCGGACGCCACGGCGCTGTGCCCCGACGGCCCGCTTTCCGGATCAGCCTTTCACGGGGCCTACACCTGGGCCGCCTTCTTCTGGCGGCGCATGGTGCGCGAGACCGGGGCGCTGACCCCTGAGACGGCCATACACAAGCTGACCGCCCAGCCCGCAGCGCGTCTGGGCCTGCCCGATCGCGGGCGGCTGGCACCGGAGTATTTCGCCGATGTCGCCGTTTTCGATCCGCATGCGTATTGCGATACCGGAACGCTGTTCGCCCCCTCGCAACCGGCAAGGGGCATGGTGCATGTCCTCGTCAACGGCAGCTTCGCCATGCGCAATGGGCGGATCATGTCCGGCCGCACAGGTCGGATAATCAGGCGTCAGTGAGGCAACGTCTGGGGCTGTGGTAACCTGCTGATGGCGATAGTCGTTTCAATGCTGATTGACACTTTTTCGGCTTTCGGCGTCTCGAGGTGCCTGTGCAACGCGGCTATCCACAGGAAAGTGCCGTTTTTCGAATTTCTGGCTGTGTCGCTGTTGATTTCCACCCAGAACTGAGCCGGGTTTTCCATCGAGAAGTGAGCCACCTCTGACTATGGATTTCGTGTCATGCTGGGGTCAAGGGATGGCTTGTCTCCTTCTTCTTGCGGGCCGCAGCTGAGCTGGCCTTGAATCGGAAGCTGTCATTTCCGGTTTCGAGGATGTGGCAGCGGTGGGTGAGCCGGTCGAGCAGGGCGGTGGTCATCTTGGCGTCGCCGAAGACCGCGGCCCACTCGCTGAAGCTCAGGTTGGTGGTGATGACGACGCTGGTGCGCTCGTAGAGTTTGCTCAGGAGGTGGAACAGCAGGGCACCGCCCGAGGCGCTGAACGGCAGGTATCCCAGCTCGTCGAGGATCACCAACTCGGTCTTCACCAGCGCCTCGGCGATCTTCCCGGCCTTTCCCTGGACCT
>Ga0213835_100746_pt1 | contig 26461 bp, 27 predicted proteins | sample SWPATP01_FD_160576 | JGI IMG/M metagenome (GOLD analysis project Ga0213835, IMG submission 160576) | Coastal seawater microbial communities from Marineland, Florida, United States - SWPA TP0 #1 | ecosystem: Environmental > Aquatic > Marine > Coastal | place: USA: Florida | collected 2016-08-05 | reverse complement strand
GGGTTGAGCCGCGGGGTCATGTGCGACGCGCACGACAACCTCGGGCCCGGCCCCGGTCGCGCGCGGGTCGCCCTGTACGACCGACACCGCCCAAATCACGGGATGCGCGCTGGCGGGCCCCGACAGCGCCTCGATCACCTCGTCGTCGTCGACGGCGGGCAGCCACGGCTGGGACTGCGCGATTGCCCAAACGGCGGGCCGAGGGAGCACGAGGAGTGTCTCCGAGCGCGGGTCGATGACCACGCGGTCGGTCTTTTCGGATGCGGCGGCGAGAGCCACCCGAACGGCGTCGGCCGGAACCGGCCGCGCGTCAGCGCGCCACGCCGCCATCGCCGCGGTAGAGGAGAAGACGGGCAAGACGGGGCGGCCGTCCGGGCCCTCCACCGTGATGATCGAGAGTTCTTGCGACTTGTCGACGAGCTGACCGTCGGCTCCGATCCCCGTGTCCCCCGCCACCGCGACGAGCGGGATCAGGAAGCGGCACGTGCGGATGGTCTCGACGACGTCGACAAGGGTGGCCTCCCCCGCGCGGAACGCAGCGTGAACCGCGACATACGCGGGCGGGGCCGTGCCGTCGTCGGCGGCGTTCGGGTTCGGCTCGAAGGACCGACCCTTCCAGGGCTGGCCGGCCGAATCGGTCGGACCGAGCGCCATCGGCTCAGCGTCCGGCGACGTCGAGCGCTTCAGGAAGCGTGAAAGCTCCGGCGTACAGGGCCTTGCCGACGATCGCGCCCTCGAGGCCGAGCGGAACCAGCTCGCGCAAGGCCGCAATGTCATCGAGGGTGGCCACGCCGCCCGAGGCGATGACCGGGCGGTGGGTGCGCTCCATGACGGCGCGCAGAAGCTCAAGGTTCGGGCCCTTCAGGGTGCCGTCTTTCGTAACGTCCGTGACGACGTAGCGCGCGCATCCCGCGTCTTCGAGGCGCTCCAGCACGCTCCAGAGGTCGCCGCCCTCCTCCGTCCAGCCGCGCGCCGCGAGCGTCGTGCCGCGCACGTCGAGGCCGACCGCGATCGCCTCGCCGTACTCGGCGATCACGTGCGCCGCCCACTCGGGGTTCTCGAGAGCGGCGGTGCCCAGGTTGATGCGCTTGGCGCCCGTGGCGAGCGCCGCCTCAAGGCTGGCGTCGTCGCGGATTCCGCCCGAGAGCTCAATGTTGACGCGCTTCGGAGTCGACTTCACGACCTTCTTGATGATGGCGCGATTGCTGCCGCGACCGAAGGCCGCGTCGAGGTCGACGAGGTGGATCCACTCGGCACCCTGATCGGCCCACTCGTGCGCCGCGTCGATCGGATCGCCGAAGCTCTCCTCCGTGCCCGCCTCCCCCTGCGTGAGGCGAACTGCCTTGCCATCGGCGACGTCAACCGCCGGGAGCAACGTGAGGTGGGGAACGCGGGAGAACTCGCTCATCAGAAACTTTCTCGCTGGGTACGGGCGTATCGGGGCTCACGGCCAGCACACGAGCCTACCCCCGCTTGCCGAAGGCGATGAACAGCTAGAGCGACTCGACCCAGTTGCGCAGCAGCGCGAGCCCCGCGGCGCCCGACTTCTCGGGGTGGAACTGCGTCGCCGCGAGCGGCCCGTTCTCCACTGCAGCGACGAACGGCTCACCGTGCTCGGCCCAGGTCACCTGCGGCGCGGCGATCGCCGGGTTCGTGACCTCCAGGCTCCACTGCGTCGCCGCGTAGGAGTGCACGAAGTAGAAGCGTTCGTCGTGGAGGCCCGCAAAGAGGCGGGACTCGGCCGGGGCCTCGACGGGGCTCCAGCCCATGTGCGGCAAAACGGGCGCGGAGAGCTCGCGCACCGTGCCGGGCCACTGACCCAAGCCCTCGGACGTCGTTCCGCGCTCCACCCCGCGCTCGAACATGATCTGCATTCCGACGCAGATGCCCAGCACGGGCCGACCGCCGGCCAAGCGCCGGTCGATCAGCTCGTCACCGCGCACGGCCTTCAGCGCCGTCATCACGGCGTGAAACGCGCCCACGCCGGGAACGAGGAGCCCATCGGCCTCCATCACGGCCGCGCGATCGGCCGTCAATCGCACGCGCGCGCCGGCCGCCTCGATGGCCTTGGCCGCCGAGTGCACATTGCCCGAGCCGTAGTCGAGCAGCGCGACCGTCGGCGCGACGCCGGCGGCGCTCAGAGCGCGCCCTTCGTCGAGGGGATGCCCGAGACGCGATTGTCGGGTTCGACCGCCTGTCGGAACGCACGGGCGAACGCCTTGAACTGCGCCTCAGCGATGTGGTGCGGGTCACGCCCCGCGAGCACCGTGAGGTGCACCGACAGCGCGGCGTGGAAGGTGATCGCCTCAAACACGTGGCGCACCATCGAACCCGTGAAGTGACCACCGATGAGGTGGTGCTCGAAGCCGTCGGGCTCGCCCGAGTGCACGAGGTACGGCCGTCCGGAGACGTCGACGACGGCGCGCGCGAGAGCCTCGTCGAGCGGCACGTGTGCATCCCCGAAGCGGGCGATGCCCGACTTGTCGCCGAGCGCGCTCGCAATCGCCTGTCCGAGCACGATGCCGGTGTCTTCGACCGTGTGGTGCACGTCGATGTCGGTGTCGCCGTGAGCCGACACCTCGAGATCGACCAGGGAGTGCTTGGCGAAGGCCGTCAGCATGTGGTTGAAGAACGGCACCGTCGTGTCTATGGAGGAGCGGCCGGTGCCGTCCAGGTCGATCGACAGGCGGATGCTCGACTCGCTGGTCTCGCGGCGAAGCTCGGCGGTGCGGGGGCTGGTCACCTGGGCATCCTACCGAGCACCTCAAGGAACTCACTGGTCTCGGTCTCGGTGCCCGCCGTCACCCTGAGGTGGCCGGCGAGGCCGACGTCGCGAATGAGGATGTCGTGCTCGAGCAGGTAGCGGAAGGTCGCCGCCGGGTCGTCAACGCCGCCGAACAGGACGAAGTTGGCCCAACTGTCGTGCGGCACGTACCCCTGGGCCGGTAGTTCGACGAGCAGCCGATCGCGCTGGGCGCGAATCGCGTCGACCGTTGCGAGCATGGCGGGCGCCTGCTGTAGCGCGGCGACGGCGGCCGCCTGGGTGATCGCCGACAGGTGGTAGGGCAGGCGAACGAGCCGCAGCGCGTCGATGAGGGCGGGATCGGCCGCGAGGTAGCCGAGACGAGCTCCCGCGAATGCGAACGCCTTACTCATCGTGCGCGAGACGGCGAGGCGCGGTCGGCCCCGCAGCAGCGACAGCGCCGAGCGGTGCCCATCGGGCATGAACTCGGCGTACGCCTCGTCGACCAGCACGATGCCGTCGCTCGCCGCGTACGCGGCCTCGATCGTGTCGAGCTCGAGCGGCGTTCCGGTCGGGTTGTTGGGCGCGCACAGCACAACGATGTCGGGGCGCTCGCGTTCGATGGCCGAGCGCACGGTGTCGGGGCTGATTCGGAAGTCAGCGTCACGCTCTGCCGTGACCCACTCGGTACCGGTGCCCGTCGCGATGATGGAGTGCATCGAGTACGTCGGAGGGAAGCCGAGGATGCGCCGCCCCGGGCCGCCGAACGCCTGCAGCATGTGCTGAATGACCTCGTTCGACCCATTCGCGGCCCAGATCTGATCAGCCGTCACGGGGTCGGCCGGTTCGGAGGCGGTGAGGTACGCCGCGAGGTGCTCGCGCAGCTCGGTGAACTCACGATCGGGGTAGCGGTTGACGCCACGCACCGCCCGCTCGACCGCGGCCGTCACGTGCGCGACCACCTCGTCGGGTACGGGATGCGTGTTCTCGTTGACGTTCAACTGGATGCGTACGGGCTTCTGAGGGGCACCGTACGCGGTCTTGCCACGCAGGTCGTCGCGGATGGGGAGGTCGTCGAGCCGAGTCACTCGCCCATCGTAGGGCGGCTCAGTCGAGGTAACGCTCGGGAAGCAGGAGGGTCTGGCCCGGCATGACCGCCGCCGAGTCCAGGCCGTTCAGCGTGATGATGTCGGCAACGAGGTCGGCGGGATTCGCGGACGGCGCCACCGATTCGGCCAACTGCCACAGCGTCTGCCCCGCCTCGACCGTGACGACGGGGAGCTCAGCGTCGCCGGAGGTGGCCGTCGCCTCGCCGCCAGTCAGGGCCAGTGCGAGGACGAGGACCACGATCGGGGCGCTCACGAGAGTTGTGATGACAGCGCGACCACGACGGGTGAGTCGCAACCGGGTAGCGACCGGCGCCACGGGCGGTGCTGCGGTGAACGCGTCTGCGGCGATGGTGGTCATGGAGTGCTCCTCGTGAGTGAAGAAATCGGGCCTCCGGCGGCGGGGGTCCGCCGGAGGTGCATCGCCACTCGGCCGGGAGTGACGATGCGAACCCGTGTTCCGAACATACATTCGATCGAACGCGAGTTCAAGTGTTTCTTCTCGAATTGTGGCCAGAACCACCGACACGCTCGAACAGGTGTTTGATTGTGGGCGGTGCTGTGGATACAGTTTCGAGAACACGGACAGTCGACCACCGACCTCCGACACTGACCGCACAGCGGCGGAAAGCGAGCGAAGAGCCCATGGCTGAGAACACCGCAAGCGCAAGCGGAACGCGACGTCGCACCACGCTGAGCGACAAGCAACAGGCCATCCTGCGCGCCATTCAGGCGTCGATCGCGCAGCGCGGGTATCCGCCGAGCATGCGCGAGATCGGCGAGGCCGTGGGCCTGTCGTCGCTCTCGAGCGTCGCGCACCAGCTCGGTCAGCTCGAACTCAGCGGCTACCTCCGCCGTGACCCGAACCGGCCGCGCGCCATGGAGGTCTTGATCGACCTCGAGCCCTCAGCATCCGAGCATCCCGACCCCGACGCCCCGCAGGTCGCCGACGCGGCCATGGTGCCACTCGTCGGCCGCATCGCCGCCGGTATCCCGATCACCGCCGACCAGATGGTCGAAGAGGTCGTGCCGCTCCCCCGCACCCTCGTCGGCGGCGGCGAGCTATTCATGCTGACGGTCGTCGGCGACTCCATGATCGACGCCGCGATCTGCGACGGCGACCTCGTCGTGGTGCGTCAACAGCGAACGGCTGAGAACGGCGAGATCGTGGCGGCCATGCTCGACGGCGAGGCCACCGTGAAGGTGTTCCGACAGCGCGACGGCCACACGTGGCTGCTGCCGCGCAACACGGCCTACGAGCCCATCCTCGGCGATCACGCCGAGGTGCTCGGCAAGGTCGTCGCCGTCCTGCGCTCCGTCTAAGGGGCGCTCGACGCGGGCGTCTCGGCGACCGCGAACTCGGCCAGCTGCGCCGCATGCTGCGGCGAGACGAATGCGTGCACCCGCGTGCCGCCCTCCTCGTATTCGGTCGAGACGATGCGGCCGTGCTCGTGCAGCAGCGCGACCAACTCTCCGCGCTCGTATGGCAGCTGCACGATGATTTCGACGTCCGGATCGGGCAGCACCTCGCCGATGCGCGCGCGGAGCTCGTCGATGCCCTCGCCGGTCTTCGCCGAGACGAAGATTGCGGTCGGTTCGAGCCCGCGCAGCAGCAGCCGCGCATCCTCGTCGATCAGGTCGCACTTGTTGAACGCAACGATCTCGGGGATGTCGCGGGCGTCGACGCTGCCGATCACGTCGCGGACGGTGGCCAGCTGCGCCGCCGGGTCGGGATGCGCGCCGTCGACCACGTGGACGATCACGTCGGCCTCGCCCACCTCTTCGAGAGTCGACCGGAACGCCTCGACCAGCTGGTGCGGAAGGTTGCGCACGAAGCCGACCGTGTCGACGAGGGTGAACGGGCGGCCATCCGGCGTGGAGGACTTGCGTACCGTGGCATCGAGCGTGGCGAACAGGGCGTTCTCGACGAGGACGCCGGCCCGCGTGATGCGGTTCAAAAGGCTCGACTTGCCCGCGTTCGTGTAGCCGGCGATGGCGACGCTGGGCACCGCGTAGCGATCGCGGTTGGCGCGCTTGGCGGCGCGGGCAGGCGCGAATCCCTTGATCTGCCGGCGCAGCTTCGCCATGCGCGTGTTGATGCGGCGGCGGTCGAGCTCGATCTTCGTCTCACCCGGACCGCGAGAGCCCATGCCGGCGCCACCGGCGCCCACCTGGCCACCGGCCTGGCGCGACATCGAGTCACCCCAGCCGCGCAGACGCGGAAGCAGGTACTCGAGCTGGGCGAGTTCGACCTGGGCCTTGCCCTCGCGGCTCTTCGCGTGCTGGCTAAAAATATCGAGGATCACGGCGGTGCGGTCGATGACCTTGACCTTCACCACGTCTTCCAGGGCACGTCGCTGGCTAGGTGCGAGCTCGGTGTCGGCGACCACGGTGTCAGCCCCGAGCTCGGCGACGATCATCGCGAGCTCAGCCGCCTTGCCCTTGCCGAGGTACGTGCTGGGGTCGGGGTGCGGGCGCCGCTGCAGCAGGCCGTCGAGCACGACCGCGCCGGCTGTCTCGGCGAGCGCGGCCAGCTCGCGCAGCGAGTTCTCGGCGTCGTCGAGCGAGCCGTGCGAGTACACGCCGATCAGCACGACGTTCTCGAGCCGAAGCTGGCGATACTCAACCTCGGTGACGTCGTCGAGCTCGGTCGACAGTCCGCGCACGCGCTTGAGGGCCGCGCGGTCTTCGCGATCGAACTGCTCGCCATCCCGATCGTCGAGATAGTCGTGCTGCTGCTGCAGCGCGGTCGCGCGCCCGTCGCTGAAGCTGACGCGGCGCGCGGCGCTGTCGGCGTTCGCGAGAACGCGCGCCACAGCGCCGGCTCCGTCGTCGACGGGAGCCTCGCTCGTGCCAGGGGCGGTATCGTCGCCCGGCGTCACACCGTCGGAAACCATTCGCTTCAGCATACTGCTCGCGTTCGGTAGATTCACTGCATGGCTCAGGAGCACTACTTCAGCGCTCAACCGGCCGGAGACTTCACCCCCCGCCCCCTGCAGGTTCAGCTCGACGGGCAGAGCGTCGAGGTGGTCACCGCGGGCGGTGTATTCAGTCCGTCGACGATCGATACCGGAACGCAGGTGCTCTTGGGCTCCGTTCCCGCGCCCGCGCCCGGCGGTGAGCTGCTCGATCTCGGTTGCGGCTGGGGGCCCATCGCGTTGACCCTCGCGATGCGCTCGCCGCGCGCGCGGGTGTGGGCCGTCGACGTCAACGAGCGCGCCCGCAAGTTGACCCGCATGAACGCCGAGCGCCTCGGGCTCGACAACGTCACCGTCGCCGCGCCGGAGGACGTGCCCGCCGACGTGCGGTTCACCACCATCTGGTCGAACCCGCCCATTCGCATCGGCAAGGGCGAACTGCACGGCCTGCTCGACGCGTGGCTGCCTCGGCTCGACGCTGGCAGCGACGCCTGGCTGGTGGTGGCCCGCAATCTCGGTTCCGACTCGCTGCAGCGCTGGATGGAGAACCAGTACGCCGGCGAACTGCAGATCACCCGCGCCGCGACCAACAAGGGGTACCGCGTGGTGCGCGTGCGCAACCGTTCGGGCCTCACCGGCCCGATTCGGCTGCCGCGCGACTAGACCGTCAGCTCTCCGTCGAAGACCAGCGCCGCCGGGCCGCTCAGGGCGACGTGCTCGCCGTCTTCGGCGGCGAACATGCGCACGCCCAGGGTGCCCCCCGGCACCTCGACGCGCCAGTCGCTCGGGGCAGACGCGCCCGCCCAGTGCCGCACCGCGAGGGCCGCCGCCGCCGCACCGGTGCCGCACGAGAGCGTTTCGCCGCTGCCGCGCTCGTGCACGCGCATGCGAATGCGGCCGATTCCGTCGCGCACGAGCGGGTCGTCGGGCACGACGAATTCGACGTTGGCCCCCGCCTCAGCGACCGGGTCGAGAACGGGCGCGGCCGACAGGTCAATGCCCGCCAACTCGTCGTCGCCGGCCACCGCGACGACGACGTGCGGGTTACCCAGGTCGATGCCGAGCCCCGGCCGCGCGACGGGAAGGTCGCGGGCGCGCACCAGTGGCTCCTCCCCCGTCAGCCGCCACCGACCCAGGTCAACCGCGTAACCGTCGGCCAGCCGGTGCACGTCGCGCACGCCGGCGCGGGTGCCAATCGGCACAGAGTGCCCCGGCGCCAGCTCGATGAAGCCCCGCTCGACAAGAAAGTGCACGAAGACGCGAATGCCGTTGCCACACATTTCGGCAACGCTTCCGTCAGCGTTCGCGTAGTCCATAAACCACTCGGCCGCCGGCTCGTCGGCAAGAATCGCCGCGCCGTCAGGGATGCTCGCCGAGCGCACCGCGCGGATCACCCCGTCGCCGCCCACCCCGAAGTGACGATCGGAAATCGCGGCGAGCTGCGCCGCGTCCAGGCTCACCTCGCCGTCCGGATCGGCGAACAGCACGAAGTCGTTGCCCGTGCCGTGGCCTTTGGTGATGAGCAGCGTGTCGGTCACCCGGCCATGCTAGCGACGCACGTCTCGGCGAGCGTCGTGAGCGCCGCATCCCGCGCCGTCTCGTCAAGTGCGTCGACCCACTGGGTGGCCGCGTCTCTGCGGAACCAGCTCACCTGCCGGCGCGCGTAGCGACGCGTCAGCGACGCCGTCGCGGCGATCGCCTCGGCCTCGTCGCAGCGACCAGCGAGCTGGTCGAGCGCCTGCGCGTAGCCGATCGCCCGCGACGCAGTGGGGCCGCGCTCGAGACCACGCTCGCGCAGCGCCGCCACTTCATCGAGCAGACCCGCCCGCCACATCTCGCCGACCCGCGCATCGAGCCGCTCGACGAGCACAGCGCGCTCGACAGCGAGACCCAGTTGCGCGTACGGCCGCCACGGGGTGCTGCGCGCGGCGAGACCCGGCCGCGCCCCCTCGCCCGTCACCTCGCCGATCTCGAGGGCACGGATCACGCGGCGCGCATTGTGCGGGTCGATCGCGGCCGCCGCCTCGGGATCACGCCGCTGCAGCTCGGCGACGAGGTGTCCGAGGCCTCGCTCGGCGAGCACGGACTCCCACCGGGCGCGAACGTCGGGATCCGTTCCGGGAAATCGGAAATCGGTAACGACGGAGGCGACGTACAGGCCAGAACCCCCGACGATGATCGGCACGGAACCGCGCAAGACGATGCCCTCGATCGCCGCCCGCGCATCCCGCTGATACGCGGCAACTGATGCCTCGTCGGTCACATCGAGAACGTCGATGAGGTGGTGGGCAACGCCCTGGCGCTCGGCCTCGGGCAGCTTCGCCGTGCCGATGTCCATGCCGCGATACAGCTGCATGGCGTCGGCGTTCACGATCTCGGCGCCGACACCGCGATCACGGATGCGCGCGGCGAGCTCGAGGGACGCCGCCGTCTTGCCGGTTCCGGTCGCACCGACCAGGACGGCGATCACGACAGCGAGCCGCGCACTCCGTCGGCTGGGTCGTAGATGGGCGTCGTGGGGCCGGTGGGCGCGCCGACCCGCAGGCCGGGCAGCCCCAGCGACACGCGCGGTGTACCATCGCCGCCCCCCGCGCTTGCTGGGGTGGGCACGCCGCAGCTCTCGGCCTGGGCGCGGTCCCACGCGTCGCCGGCGCGCGTGCGACGGATGCGCAGCGGGCCGTCGTGGTCGGCGATCAGGTGGAAGGGCGCCGCCTGCGTGATCGTCGTCGTCACCACGTCGCCCGGTCGCGGCCGCTCGGCACCCTCGGGAACGCGAACGTGGACGAGCCTGCTGTCTTCCGCCCGGCCCGAGATGCGCTCCGTCTCGGCGTCTTTCTTGCCCTCGCCGGTCGCGATCAGCACCTCGACCTCGCGGCCAAGTTGGCGCTGATTCTCTTCCCAGCTGATGTGCTCTTGCAGAGCGATGAGGCGCTCGTAGCGCTCTTGAACGACCGCTTTCGGCACCTGATCCGGCATCGTTGCAGCCGGGGTGCCCGGGCGAATGGAGTACTGGAAGGTGAAGGCGCTGGCGAAGCGTGCCTGCTCGACGACGCGGAGGGTCTCGGCGAAGTCGTCGTCTGTTTCTCCGGGGAATCCGACGATGATGTCGGTCGAGATTGCGGCGTTCGGGATGCGCGCGCGAACCCGGTCGAGGATCCCCAAGAACTTCTCGCTGCGGTACGAGCGGCGCATCGACTTCAGGATGCGGTCGGAGCCCGACTGCAGGGGCATGTGCAGCTGCGGCATGACCGCCGGGGTCTCGGCCATGGCGTCGATGACGTCGTCGGTGAAGGCGGCCGGGTGCGGGCTTGTAAAGCGGATGCGCTCGAGCCCGTCGATGCGCCCGGCGGCACGCAGCAGCTTGCCGAACGCCTGGCGATCGCCGAACTCGACCCCGTAGGTGTTGACGTTCTGGCCGAGCAGCGTCACCTCAATCGCGCCGTCGTCGACGAGCGCTTGAATCTCGGCCAGAATGTCGCCCGGTCGACGGTCTTTCTCTTTGCCGCGCAGGCTCGGAACGATGCAGAAGGTGCACGTGTTGTTGCAGCCGACCGAGATGCTGACCCACCCGGAGTACGTGGAGTCGCGCTTCGTGGGCAGCGTCGAGGGGAAGACCTCGAGCGCCTCGAGAATCTCGAGCTGCGCCTCGCCGTTGTGTCGCGCGCGCTCAAGCAGGGCCGGCAGGGACCCCATGTTATGGGTGCCGAAAACCGCGTCGACGTACGGCGCCTTCTTCAGGATCGTCGTGGTGTCTTTCTGGGCGAGGCACCCGCCGACGGCAATCTGCATTCCTGGCCGCTCGCGCTTGACGCTCGCGAGATGACCGAGGTTGCCGTAGAGCTTGTTGTCGGCGTTCTCGCGAACGGCGCACGTGTTGATCACGACGACGTCGGCAATGTCTCCGCCCTCGGCCTGCACGTAGCCGGCCGCTTCGAGCGAACCGGCGAGGCGCTCAGAGTCGTGCACGTTCATCTGGCAGCCGTAGGTTCGCACCTCGTAGGTGCGCGGCGCTGCGGGGCCTGCGGTTACCGTGCTGGGTGGGGCGAGGGTGCTGCTCATGGTGGCAGCAAGTCTACGCGCGGACCGCTACTCGAACTGCGGGGTGCGGCGTCCGGCAGGGGCGGCGTCGAGCGCCGCCCGGACGGCCCGATGGGCGGCCGGGCCGCCGTGCCCCTTACGTTGCAGGTACGACAGCAGCCGGCGTTCGGCCGTGGCACGGTCGAGACTGCCGAGACGTCGCGCGCGATCGGCGACGAGTTCGGTGATGAGCTCGTCGCTGTCGACCTCGTCAGCGTTCTCGCTCAAGGCTGTCTCGATCGCGTCGGCGTCGAGCCCCCGCCGCTGCAGCTCGGCCTTCAGCGCACCGCGCCCGAGCTTTTTGCGCGCCACAAGCCGCTCGACGAGCACGCGTGCCAGCTCGGTGTCGTCGATCAGCCCCACGCCCTCGAGCCGGTCGGCCTCGCTGTCGGCGAGCTCGCGGGCGATTCCCTGCTCGACCAGGCGGTCGATCAGCTCGCGTCGCGAGAGACCGCGCCGACCGAGCGCGCGCATACTGATGCGCTCGGCGTCGGCACGCTCATCGTCGCTGAAGGCCTCGTGAGCCTCGGCCTGCTCGCGGTCGGCCCGCGCGCCGGCCAGTGAGATCACCGGGGCAACCCACTGGCCGGCGCTGGGCTCGGAGCTCACGCGCCAGCGGCCTTCTTCTGGGCAAGCTTTTGCTGAATCGAATCGACGGGGGCCTCAGCGACCGCGGCCGCGCCGGCCCCTGCGCCGATTCCGAGCTTAGTGAGGATCTTGCTCTCGATCTCGGCGGCGATTTCGGGGTTCTGCAGCAGGTACTTACGGGAGTTTTCTTTACCCTGACCGAGCTGGTCGCCGTCGTACGTGTACCACGCCCCCGACTTCTTCACGATGCCGTGGTCGACACCGAAGTCGAGCAGGCTGCCCTCACGGGAGATGCCGACGCCATACAGGATGTCGAACTCGGCCTGCTTGAACGGCGGGGCCATCTTGTTCTTCACGACCTTCACGCGGGTGCGGTTACCCACCGCCTCGGTGCCGTCTTTCAGGGTCTCGATACGGCGGATGTCGAGTCGCACCGAGGCGTAGAACTTCAGGGCCTTGCCGCCCGCGGTGGTTTCGGGACTGCCGAAGAACACACCGATCTTTTCGCGCAGCTGGTTGATGAAGATCATGGAGGTTCCGGTGGAGTTCAGCCCGCCGGTGAGCTTGCGCAGCGCCTGCGACATGAGGCGGGCCTGCAGACCGACGTGACTGTCGCCCATCTCGCCCTCGATCTCGGCGCGCGGCACCAGCGCGGCGACGGAGTCGATGACGACGAGGTCAATCGAGCCCGAGCGCACGAGCATGTCGGCGATTTCGAGGGCCTGCTCGCCGGTGTCGGGCTGCGAAACCAGCAGCTGGTCGATGTCAACGCCGAGCTTCTGCGCGTAGTCGGGGTCGAGCGCGTGCTCGGCGTCGATGAACGCGGCGATGCCGCCCGCGCGCTGTACATTCGCGATCGCGTGCAGCGTGAGGGTCGTCTTGCCCGACGACTCGGGGCCGTAGATCTCAATGATGCGGCCCTTCGGCAGACCGCCGATACCGAGCGCGACGTCAAGGGCGATGGAGCCGGTGGGGATCACGGCGACCGGTGCGCGTTCGTCGCTGCCGAGGCGCATGACGCTGCCCTTGCCGAACTGTCGGTCGATTTGCGCGAGGGCCGTCTCGAGGGCCTTTTCGCGGTCTGCGGGTGAGGGCATGGTCGTTCCTTCTCTCTGTGTCGTGCGCGGTTCGCCTATCGGCTGCCACCGTGCCGACCGCCCGATGGAGCAGGGACGGCCGGGATGCGGCAAGGCGGTGACGGCGTCTGCCGCCTCGCGGTGAACGGTACGCACGACCGCCGACATCGTCGACGGGCCGGGACACACTGTGCACTCAGAGGTGTTCGACTGCCGTTGTGAAGGAGTCTAGGTCACAGACGAACACATGTTCGAGTGATTGCGTGCGGCGTGTCTTTACTCGTGCCGCGGCTGCGGGCGGCCCGCGCCGTGCCATCGCTCGCGGGGCACGTCCGTCGCGGCACAGAGCGCGAACCACACCTCGCGCGGCGCGATACCGGCCTCGAGCGCCTGCTCGGCGGTGCGATCACCCACATCGCCCAGCACGAGATCGCGTACGAGTGATCGGCCGTAGGCGTTGCCGAACTCATCGGCAACGGCGCGCCGGAACTCGGAGAGTTTCAGAACTCAGCCCGCGCGCTTAGCGCACGGCCAGGTCGGCGTCGAACTCGGCGACCAGGTCGTCGGGCAGGGTGTCGGGCACGGTCGTCAGACCCTCGATGACGGCGAGCCGATCACCCACCTCGCGCATGATCGTCGAGATGGGAGTGTCGAGCGCCTCGGCGACGGAGGCGAGAATCTCGCTCGAGGCCTCTTTCTGACCGCGCTCGACCTCGCTCAGGTACCCGAGTGCCACGCTGGCGCGGCTCGCGACCTGACGCAGGGTGCGGCCCTTTTGCAGGCGCACGTCGCGGAGGACTTCGCCGATCTCTTGTCGGACCAGAACCATGGCGGCCTCCTCTACGTCTCTTGCGCCGGGTAATAATGCGGCCGGGGCGGCCACGTTACCCGATCTGCGTGACTTCACTGTAACCCCGAAACGCTGGGGAACGCGTGTCAGGACGCTTGGTGTAACACGACCGTCACCTGCGCTATTCCCCGGCAGTGAGGTGCTCAAGAATCAGCTCGAGGGCGGCGTCGACCGACGCCTCACGAATGGCCGCGCGCGACCCGGACAGGTGCCGTTCGCGCACGACCGCACCCCGAGCATCCGCGACGGCGACGTAGACGAGGCCGACCGCGGACGCCCCCTGCGGATCGGGACCAGCGACGCCCGTGGTGGCGACGCCGAGGTCGGCACCGATGCCGTCGACGGCGAGACGCTCGCGCACCCCCCGCGCCATGGCGAGCGCGACGTCGGGATGCACGGGGCCCTGCTCGTCAAGGAGCGCGGCGGGAACCCCGAGCAGCTCGTGCTTGAGGGACGTCGCGTAGGCGACGACCCCGCCCACGACGACCGCGGACGCTCCGGGGGTGTCGATGAGGCGCGCCACGAGCATCCCGCCCGTGAGGGATTCGGCGACCGCCAGGGACTGCCCGCGCGCCGCCATCAGCTCGATGATGCGGGTCGCGGGTGTGTCGGTCATACGCCGCGCTGCTCGCCGTCGGCCTGCGCGGGTGCGTCAGCCGCGGGCTCGTCATTGCGGCTCTGCCAAGCCTTCCAGAGGTAGTCGAGGCCCGTGACGACCGTAAGCACCACGGCGATCGTCATGAGACCGGTGTTCACCCAGTGGATCCACTCGCCGAGCACCACCCAGAGCGGCACCAGCGCGAACGAGATCGCCACCGACTGCATGACCGTCTTCAGCTTGCCGCCGCGCGACGCGGGAATGACCCGGTTGCGCAGCATCGCGAAGCGGAACAGCGTGATGCCCCACTCGCGAACGAGGATGACGATGACCACCCACCACGGCAGCTCGGCGAGCACGGCGAGCATGACGAGCGCGGCGCCGGTCAGCAGCTTGTCGGCAATTGGGTCGAGCAGGATGCCGAGATCGGTCACGAGGTTGCGGCGCCGGGCAAGGAAGCCGTCGACGCCGTCGGTCGCAATCGCGACGATGAACAGCAGCGCGGCGGTTAGGCGCAACCAGCCGTCAGCACCCCCGTCCAGCACGAGCAGGACGACGAACACCGGCACCAGCAGGATGCGGACGACCGTGATGATGTTCGCGATGTTTCCGCTCGACGCGGGGGTGTCGCCGTCGGCGATCACGCGCCCACGCATCGGAAAGCTCGGGCCACCGTCGCGTGAACTCACCGCGTCCCCTCCCCCGGGATCGGGACCGGGGAAATCACTCGCGCCCGGTCAGGCTCCAGGCGTCCTCGTCGGAGGAGGCCTGCTCTTCAGGATAGCCGCGTGTCATCGCGTCAACGGGGTCGGCGGCCGACACTGCAGCGTCGACTGGCGGTGCTGCCGCTGCCGACGGCGGGTCCTCCCCGCGCAGGCGCGCCAGCACCTCCGGCAGTTGGTCGGCGCTCACGAGAACGTCGCGCGCCTTCGAGCCCTCGGAGGGGCCGACGATCTCGCGCGACTCAAGCAGGTCCATGAGGCGACCCGCCTTCGCGAACCCGACGCGAAGCTTGCGCTGCAGCATCGAGGTCGAGCCGAACTGCGTCGTGATGACGAGCTCAGCCGCCGCCAACAGCACCTCGAGGTCGTCGCCGATGTCAGCATCGATCTCACGCTTCTGTGTCTCGGCGGCGACGTCGTCGCGGTAATCGGGTCGCGCTTGGTCTTTCACGTGCTTCACGACCGCGGCGATCTCACCCTCGGTCACCCACGCGCCCTGCACACGCATCGACTTGTTCGCGCCCATCGGCAGGAACAGCCCGTCACCCTGACCGATGAGCTTCTCGGCGCCCGGCTGGTCGAGGATCACGCGGCTGTCGGTCATGCTCGAGACCGCGAAGGCGAGGCGACTCGGAACGTTCGCCTTGATGAGCCCGGTGACGACGTCAACGCTCGGCCGCTGGGTGGCCAGCACGAGGTGAATGCCGGATGCACGGGCGAGCTGCGTGATGCGCACGATCGAATCCTCGACGTCACGCGGCGCGACCATCATGAGGTCGGCCAGCTCGTCGACGACAACGAGAAGGTACGGATACGGCTGCAGCTGGCGCTTGCTGCCCTCGGGCAGCTCGATCTCATTCGCGAGCACCGCCCGGTTGAAGTCGTCGATGTGCCGGAAGCCGAACGACGCGAGGTCGTCGTAGCGCATGTCCATCTCTTTCACGACCCACTGCAGCGCCTCGGCGGCCTTCTTGGGGTTCGTGATGATGGGGGTGATGAGGTGCGGCACGCCCTGATAGGCGGCGAGCTCGACCCGCTTCGGGTCGATCAGCACCATGCGCACCTCGGCGGGCTTTGCGCGCATCAACAGACTCGTAATCATCGAGTTGATGAAGCTCGACTTGCCCGAACCGGTCGAGCCGGCGACAAGGAGGTGCGGCATCTTGGCGAGGTTCGCCACAACGTAGCCGCCCTCGACGTCTTTGCCCACGCCGATCGACATGGGGTGCAGGCTCTTTGCGGAGGCGCTGGAGCGCAGAACATCGCCGAGGGTGACAATCTCGCGGTCAGTGTTCGGAATCTCGACGCCGATCGCACTCTTGCCCGGAATCGGCGACAAGATGCTGACCTCGTTGCTGGCCACGGCGTACGAGATGTTCTTCGTCAGCGCCGTGAAGCGCTCGACCTTCACGCCCGGCCCGAGCTCAATCTCGTAGCGCGTCACGCTTGGCCCACGGCTAAACCCGGTGACCTTCGCGTCAACCTGGAACTGCTCGAGCACGTCGGTGATTGCCGCGACGACGGCGTCGTTCGCGGCGCTGCGCGCCTTCGGCGGCGTGCCCTGCTCGAGCACGCTCGGCGCGGGAAGGCGGTACGGGCGCGAGGGGGCACCCGACGCGACGGGCGCGACCGGCGCGGGGGGAGCATCCGCCTCGTCGTCGGTCTCGACGTCGTCTCGGAGAGACTCGGCGTCGGATGCCGGCGCGGGCTGTTCGCCCGTGAACCGCTGCACGGCCTGCTCGGCAGCGTCGGCGACGGCCGTCAGATCGTCGGATACGCGGGCGAGCGTCTCGGGGTCGATGACGTCGGTCGGCTGCTCGCGTTCGACGGCCGAGTCGAACGGCAGCTCGTCGTGACGCGGGGCTTTGCCGCGGCGCCACCACGGCATGGACGACTCGTCCTCCATGTCGAGGCCGAGATCGGTGAGCGAGCCGAACTCTTCGGGTTCGTCGTCGTCGCCCGCCGCCTTCGCGGGCTTCTCCGGGCGCTCGGCGAGCTCAGCGCCAAAGAGGTACGCGTACAGCTCGCGCAGCCGCTCGCCAATGCGATTCGGCGGGGTCTTCGTCATGATCAACACCGACAGCGCGGCGATGACGACGAGCACCGGAACCGCGACCCAGACGGTTGTCAGCAACAGAACTCCGCCCAGAACCCAGCCGACCAGGCCGCCAGCCTGCGCCAGCACGGGGGCACCGTCGGACGGGCTGGGGGCTCCGAGCGCGATGTGGCAGAGGCCGCTGACGCTCGCGATGAGCAGGCCCAGCCCGATGCCGATGCGGGTGTTGTCGTGCACGCTCGCCGGATGGCGGAAGAGCCAGGCGGCGAACATCAGCATGATGACCGGCAGCGCGAAGGCGACGCGGCCGACGAGCCCGCCGAAGGTGAAGGCGTCGAGTGCGACCGCGACCGGGTCGCCGAACAGGAACCACTCGATGAGCGCTCCGAGTGCGGCGAGCACCACCAGGAGGAACGGAACGCCGTCGCGGCGGTCCTCTTTCGCGAGCGTCTCGCGCCCGAACAGGCGGAAGGCGGCGCCCGTCGCGTGGGCGAGCCCCATCCATGCCCGTGAGAGCAAGCCGGGCTCGGAGGACTCGAACGTGGGAGGCTGCGGCTTCGGACGCTTCGATGCCGGCAGCTTCTTCGTCGCCGCCGTGTCAGACCGTTTTGCGCCGCCGCGCGACGCCGTGCCCGATTGCGGGCGCGTTCGTGTCGTGCGGGAGCCGGAGGCCATGCCCGACACGGTACCCGCGCGCGCCTGCCCCGGCCGGGACTGACACGCTTACGCGATGACGACGACCGGCACGATCATCGGCCGGCGGCGGTGCTGCGTGTTGACCCAGCGGCCGACCGTGCGCCGCACGACCTGGCTGTACGCGTGGCTGTCACGCGTGCCATTCTCGGCGGCCTCCGACAGCGCGCGCACGAGCTGCGGAATCACGTCGTCAAAGACGCTGTCGTCGGGCGCGAAACCGCGCGCGTGTAACTCGGGGCCGACCACGACCTTGCCGGTTTGGGCGTCAACCGCGACGAAGATCGAAATGAAACCCTCCTCGGCGAGGATGCGGCGGTCTTTCAAGTCGGCGTCAGTGATCTCACCGACCGTCGATCCGTCGACGTAGACCTCGCCCAGGTCGAGCTGGCCAACCACGCGGGCGACACCGTCGACGAGGTCGACGACCGTGCCGTTCTCGGCGATCACGGTGCGGTCTTCAGGCACGCCGGTGCGCATCGCGATGCGCTGATTCGCCACCAGGTGGCGGGCCTCGCCGTGCACGGGCATCACGTTCTTGGGGCGCACGATGTTGTAGCAGTACAGCAGCTCGCCCTCGGCGGCGTGACCGCTCACGTGCACGCGGGCATTGCCCTTGTGCACGACGTTCGCGCCGAGGCTCGTCAGGCCGTTGATGACGCGGTAGACCGCGTTCTCGTTGCCCGGAATCAGGCTCGAGGCAAGGATGACCGTGTCGCCCTCGCCCACCTCGACCTGGTGCTCGAGGTTCGCCATGCGGGCGAGAACCGCCATGGGCTCGCCCTGACTGCCGGTCGACATGTAGACGATCTTGTCGTCGGGGAGGTCGCCCGCCTTGCGGTGATCGATAAGGATGCCCTCGGGCACCTTCAGGTAGCCGAGCTCCGCCGCGATGCCCATGTTGCGCACCATCGAGCGGCCGAGCAGCGCCACGCGGCGGCCGTTCGCGTGCGCGGCGTCGAGCACCTGCTGCACGCGGTGCACGTGGCTCGAGAAGCTCGCGACGATGACGCGGCGGGGGGCCTTCGCGATGACGCTCTCGAGCACGTTGCCGATTTCGCGCTCGACCGGGGTGAAGCCGGGCACGTCGGCGTTCGTCGAGTCGGTCATGAAGAGGTCAACGCCCTCCTCACCGAGGCGAGCGAAGGCGCGCAGGTCGGTGATGCGACCGTCCAGCGGCAACTGGTCCATCTTGAAGTCGCCCGTGTGGAGCACGAGGCCGGCGGGCGTGCGAATCGCGACGGCCAGAGCATCCGGAATCGAGTGGTTCACCGCGACGAATTCGAGATCGAACGGCGCGAGGCGCTCGTGCTGACCCTCCTTCACCGCGAGGGTGTACGGAGCGATGCGGTGCTCTTTGAGCTTCGCCTCGATCAGGGCGAGCGTGAGCTGCGAGCCGACAAGCGGGATGTCGGCGCGCAGGCGCAGCAGGTACGGCACGGCGCCGATGTGGTCTTCGTGGCCGTGAGTCAGCACGACGGCGACGATGTCGTCAAGGCGGTCACGGATCGGCGAGAAGTCGGGCAGGATCAGGTCGACGCCGGGCTGGTGCTCTTCGGGGAAGAGAACGCCGCAGTCGACGATGAGCAGCTTGCCGTCGTACTCGAACACCGTCATGTTGCGACCGATTTCGCCGATGCCGCCGAGCGGCGTCACACGGAGTGTGCCGGCAGCGAGCGCGGGGGCGTCTTCAATGGCGTGGGGCATAGGAGGGGACCTCTGGGTTCTGATGGGGCCCGTTCCCGGGCCGGTTGGCGGGGCCTCGCGCCCCCGGGTGGAGTCTTATCGGGTGGTGCCGGCAACCTTCGGAAGGGCGCCGCCGGCGGCGGCATTGCGATCGGGGCGGAACCGGCCAAGGTCGACGCCGTCCACGTCGCGAACGAGGGCCATCTCGTCTTCGATGATCGCGGCCTCGTGGTCTTCGGGGCCCACCAGGGGCAGGCGAACGCGGGGCGACGAGATGCGGCCGAGGCCGTGCAGCACGTACTTGGCCGCGACGGTGCCGGGCACGTGCGTCATGATCGCCCGCACGAGCGGCTCGAGCTTCTGGTGATGTTCGGTCGCGGTCGCCAGGTCGTTCGCGTTGACCGCGTCGACGATCGCCCGGTACGGCGCCGGGGCGATGTTCGCCGTCACGCCGATCAGGCCCGTCCCGCCAATCGCGAGCGTGGGCAGCACGTTGGCGTCGTCACCGGCGAAGTACATGAGCTCGGTCTGATTCATGACGCGACTGACCTCCGAGAGGTCACCCTTCGCATCCTTCACCGCGACGATGTTCGGGTGCTTCGCGGCGCGCAGAATCGTCTCGTACGTGATTTCGATGCCCGCGCGGCCGGGGATGTCGTAGAGGATCACTGGCAAGTCGGTCGCGTCAGCGATCATGCGGAAGTGCGTGAGCACGCCCGCCTGCGTCGGCTTGTTGTAGTACGGAGTGACGACCATCACGCCGTCGGCGCCGGCCTTCTCGCTCGCCTTGTAGAGCTCGATCGCGTGCGCCGTCTCGTTCGAGCCGCCGCCCGTAATGATGGATGCACGGCCCGCCGCGACCTCTTTGCCCACGGTCACGAGGCGCAACTTCTCGGCGTCGGTGAGGGTGCTCGTCTCGCCGGTGGTGCCGGTGACGACGATGCCGTCGGCGCCGTGCGTGCACAGGTAGTCGATGTGCTGCTCGACGCCCGGCCAGTCGACCTCACCGTCGGCCGTCATCGGGGTGACGAGGGCAACCAGTACCTGGCCGAAGGGATTCGTGGCGTTCACTGCTCCAGGCTACCCCGGGTGACGGACGCCTCGCCCGGGCCGAGGCGGCTTTCACGCCGCTCAGGGCCGCGCTCGTAGCGCTGCCGGCACGGGAGCAACTCGACGACACTGGGTGTCGCGTCACCCCGGTCACGCCAACGACGCGCCCGCGAATCATGCCGACTGGCTAGTCACCCCTCGTACCGACCGGGGCGTGGCGACAGGTGATCGCCACGCTCGACAATGGCTGCAACGGTCGCCACCACGCCCGCGGGGTCGTCGAATACCTCCGAGTAGTCGAATCGCAGCACCACGAAGCCCAAGCTGGTCAGCCACGCGTCCCGTCGAAGATCGGCCTTTCGACTCTCAGGCTTGGCGTGGTGCGCGTCGCTGTCACACTCGATCAGCAGGCGGTCGCCGACGAGCAGGTCTGCACGTTCTCGGTACCCGAGGGGCAACGGCGGCTGGGGTATCGCCGGTATCCCTGCCTCATGGAGCAGAACGCGAAGCACGCTCTCGGTGCCCGACTCCGAACGCCCATCGACAAGAGAAAAGGCCCGCCTGGCTGCAGGTGCCGACTGTTCCGCGAGCAACGTGCAGTCGCGACGCCTGAGGCAGCCGCGCTGCACCGCAGAGTCGAGTACGGCAACCGCGAGCGGCAAAGGGGTGCTTGCTGCGACCCGGAGGAGGGTGGGGTGGAGCGGAGCGACCCCGAACCGGGGCTCGACACGGCCCGCAACCCAGTGGACACGCACGCGGCGACCTCGAACCGCCGCAGCGCGAGCGACGACATCGTCAGAGACCTCGACCTCAAGATGCCGGCGTGCGCCTGGCGGAACCCACAGCCCGTGGTGTCGGAGCGCCGAGACTCCCGCAACGCGGCCGCCGACGCGGGCGGCATCTGCGACGTCGGGATCGAGCTCAGGGAGCCCGTAGACACCCCGACGAAAGCGCACAAGTTCCGCTCGAGCCGCAGCACGCTGGAGGGCTCGGGTCTGAGCCTGGGAGCCCGCAATGTCGCGCGTGCGGGCGACACCACCGAGGCGGGCAAGTCGTTCACCGATGCTCGTCATCCGGCGAGGATGCGACGACGTGGCCGCGTTCTGCGTCGCGCCCGCTACGGCGGGGGACGCCGCGACCCTCCGCGTCGGTGGGGAGGGCTCAGTGCCCCTGCGACGAGCGAGCAGATGTCGCTGCACCCCGGTGCGCGCTCGCGACTCGCCGCAGTCTCATGCCGACGCGCCGAGGCGCTCACGATCGACCGGAGCAGAGCGACACTCCGCGCCAAGCCACGTCCGGGCGGCCAGATGTGAGGGTGCTGGGAGCTGGCGCGCGGGCAGGGTTAGTGAGCCTGCGGGCGGGCGGCAACTAGGGGGCGACGCGGCCGTTCGCGTTGAAGCTCTCGTACGTGAGGGGCATGAGGGCGGCGAAGTGCTGCTCCATCTGCTCGGCGACCATCTCGATCTCGCGCTGCGGAAACGACGGGAAGTGCGTGCCCTCGCGCTTGGTGCGCAGGCTCAGAAAATTCATCAGCGAGCGCGCGTTCATCGTCACGTACATCGTCGAATAGATCGTGACGGGGAGGACCGCCCGCGCGACCTCGCGGGCGATGCCGGATTCGAGCATCCGCTGGTAGGAGGCGTACGCGGCCTCACACGCGGCGCGCACCTCGGTGTCGACGAGGGCGTGCTGTTCGGGGGTGCCCGGCAGAAACTCGTAGGCGCCGGGCTTGCCGACCTGCACGAGGTTGCGCTCGGGGCCGGGCACGTAGAACACGGGCCGCAGCTCGCGGTAGCGGCCCGATTCTTCGTTGTAGGAGGCGATGCGGTGCCGCATGAACTCGCGGAAGACGAAGATTGGCGCCTGGATGTAGAAGGTCATCGAGTTGTGCTCGAAGGGCGAGCCGTGGCGGTCGCGCATGAGGTAGTTGATGAGGCCGCGGTCGCGCACGGTGGCGGCGTCACCCGCGGCGGCCGCATCGAGCGTCTTCTCGCCCTGCGTAGACACGCGCGCAGCGAACAGCACGTCGGAGTCGGCGGCGCTTGAGCGCACCAACTCGACCGTCACATCGGACCGGAACACGACCTCGTCTGCCTGCTCGCTCACGCTCGAAACCCTAGCCGCAACGCCCGACAGCGATGTCCGCCACACGCCCACGCCGCACGTCATACGGCGTCACGGGGCGGGAATACTCAGCGCCCGGACCGTATTTTCTTCTGTGTGGATCCCCTTCTCGCTCTTGTCGTGATCGTCGCGCTCGTCGTCGCGTCGGCCGCGATCGGCTTTGGCGTGCGCTCCGCGAGCGGCCGCGTGCGGACCGACGGCCAGCACGTCGACCGCTCGCTCACGGTCGACGGTGCCGAGCTCACGCTGCTACAGCTGTCGAGCCCGGTCTGCTCGGCCTGTGCCGCCATGCGCCGCATTGGCGGTCACCTCGCCGAGTCAGACGACGGGGTCGGCCACCGCGAGATCGACGTGACCGAGCATCCCGCCCTCGTTCGCGAGCTGGGCGTCATGAGCACGCCGACGACCCTCGTGGTCGACCGCGACGGGCGCGTGCGCTCGCGCATCATCGGCGCCGCCACGGCCGACACGGTGCGCTCGACGCTGCAGGATGCACGTCTCGCCCACGAGGGAGTCGCCGCGTGAGCGCCGCATCACCCGCCGCCTCGGGGATTGACCCGCGCGGCCCCCGCTTTGGCGCGGCGATCACGAGTGTGCTGCTGCTCGTCACGGTGGGGCTCGCACTCGTCACCCCGCTCGGGTCAAGCGCGGTCGAGCGGCTTGTCGAGCCGGCCGCGCTGCTGCAACTGGTGCTCGTCGCGCTGTTCGCGTGGGGGGCCTTCGCCGGAATCCAGCGTCACCCCTACGGCGCGGTCTTCCGCGCCCTCGTCGCCCCGCGTCTTGCCCCGCCGAGCGAGCGCGAAGACCCCGCGGCGCCGAGCTTCGCGCAGGGCGTCGGTCTGCTCGTGACGGGCGTGGGACTGCTGCTGCACCTCCTCGGCGTTCCCGGCGCGATCGCCGTCTCGGCCGCCGCCGCGTTTGTCGCCGCATTTCTGAACGCGGCCTTCGCCTACTGCCTCGGCTGCCAGCTCTACGTGCTGCTCGTGCGCGCGGGCCTCGTCGGCCGCCGCACCGCCTGAGAGTCCTCCCTACCCACGCGCGGTCGCGCGCTCTAGGCTTGTGCTCCCGAGCACGCGGCGACGAAGGAGACCGGCCATGGCAGTGACGAGCGAATCGACGACCCTCTGGTTCGGATCCCTGACCGAGGGGCACGGCACCACCTCGCTCGACACCTCAGACGCCGCCGAGTTTCCCGTCACCTGGGCCGCGCGCAGCGAGGGCGTTGCCGGCACCACGAACCCCGAAGAGCTACTCGGCGCTGCGCACTCGGCCTGCTACTCGATGGCGCTGTCGCACGCGCTGGCCGGCGCTGGCCACCCGCCCGAGAGCCTGCAGGTGACGGCGGCCGTGACCTTCCAGCCGGGCGAGGGCATCACCGGCAGTCACCTGCTCGTCAACGCAAAGGTGCCCGGCCTCACCCCTGAGCAGTTCGCCACCTTCGCGGAAGACGCGAAAACGGGGTGCCCCGTCTCGGCAGCGCTCGCTGGCGTCTCGATCACGCTCGAAGCGACCCTCGCGTAGATGGCGGCTCCGACGCCCCTGCGGGTGCTGATCGCCGGCGCGTCCGGCATGATCGGCACCGAACTGCAGACGCAACTGCGCGCCGACGGCCACGAGGTGCTGACGCTTGTGCGGCGCACGCCGAAATCGGAGACCGAGTTCGCCTGGTCGCCCGAGTCGCGCGTTCTCGACTTCCGTCTGCTCGACACGGTCGACGCGGTGGTCAACCTGTCGGGCGCCTCGATTTCGCGCATCCCGTGGACGCGCGGCTGGAAGAAGCAGATTCTCGAATCACGGGTGAACGCCACGCGCGCCCTCGCCGAGGCGATGAGCATGGCCTCCACTCCCCCGCGCGTGTTCGTGAGCGGATCGGCGGTCGGCATTTACGGCGACCAGCCGGCCGCGCGGCTCGACGAGAACGCGGCGCGCGGCGAGGGCTTCCTCGCCGACGTCGTCGCTGCCTGGGAGGAGGCGGCGCAGCTTGCCCCCGACGACACCCGCGTCGTTCTGGCGCGCACCGGACTCGTTATCGGCCCGGGCGGGGCAATGACGCCGCTGCGCGTGCTCACCGGTCTCGGAGCGGCCGCCCGCGTTGCCACCGGAGGCCAGCACTGGCCCTGGATCAGCCTCTACGACGAGGCGGCCGCCATTCGGCACCTGCTCACCTCGACCCTGAGCGGCCCCGTGAACCTCGCGGGGCCGACCCCCGCGACCAGCGACCGGGTCACCCGAGCGCTGGCCGCCGCCATGCACCGGTGGCACCTGTTCACGCTGCCCGAGAAGCTCATCTCGGTGGGCATGGGCGAGGCCGGCCGCGAACTGCTGCTCGCGAGCCAGAAGGTGGTGCCGCAGCGCCTGCTCGACGACGGCTTCACCTTCCGTCACGAGACGGTCGAGGCGGCGATTCAGGCGCTCGTGAACCCACGGGAACAGAACGCGGCGTAGACGAGCCGCCCCGAGCATCCGATTCGGGATGCGCGGTGCGCGTCAGCGCCGCGCGTCGCGTTCGCGGCGAATCGCTTCGCGCGTGGCCCAGCGGGCACGTCGCCGATCGCGGGCCGCGTCGTAGGCGAGCGCGAGCCGGAACCAGTTCTGCCACGGCCCCTCGTCGGCCTCGACCTCGGCCCGGTAGCGCAGGAACAGTTCGTCGGCCCGTTCGCGGTCGAGCCGGCCGCTGGCCGTCGCGGGCAGAGTGTCGTCGGGCAGACCACCCTCGGCCTCCAGCAGACGGGCGAGGCGCTCGGCGGCGACGCCGAAACGTAGCTCGGCGACGAGGGCCCAGCCGCCGATGAGCGGAAGCACGATGAGCGCCCACCCCATGGCCTGCACGATGGGCAACTCATCGCCCACGAGCCGCACGGCGTAGAGCCCGACGACGACGAGGTAGAGGGCGAGCAGCAGCGCCATGACGGCGACGCCGATACGGGTGCGGGTCATGCCAACGGCTCGGTCAGGCCGATGATCGCGTCGAGGCCGACGGTGAGGCCGACCCGGCCGTGGGCGGCGCGCACCGCCGCGAGGATTCCCTGTTCGTAGCTCGATGCCGACTGCGTCTGGTGGCGCAGGCTCAGCACCTCGCCGTCGCCGCCGAAGTGCACCTCCTGCTGCGCGAGAACCCCCTGCAGGCGCAGCGAGTGCACCGGTACGCCCGCGACCTGCTGCCCGCGAGCGCGCTGGTCGACGTGGGGCGCGACGACCGGCCCGATGTCGGCGCGGGCGCGACCGATCAGCTCGGCAGTGCGCACGGCGGTGCCCGAGGGCGAGTCGACCTTCGCGGCGTGGTGCGCCTCGACGATCTCGATCGACTCGTAGAAGCGCGCCGCAATCGTCGCGAAGTGGGTGGCGAGGACGGAGCCGACCGAGAAGTTCGGCACGACGATGACGCCGCGCTCGGGGTGATCGGCCAGCAGGGTGCGCAGTGTCCGCAGTCGCTCCTCACTCCACCCGCTCGTGCCGACGACGACGTCGAGGCCCGCGCGCACCGCGTGGTCGACAACGGTGGCCGACACTCCGGGCGTCGTGACGTCGAGCACCACGTCGGAGCCGAGCATCTCATCGAGGTCGCTGCGCGAGCCCAGTCGGGCGGCGAGGACGAGATCGGACTGTTGCGCGATGACGTCGCACGCAACGGAGCCGAGGCGTCCGCTCGCGCCGACGACGGCGACCCGGGTGACCATTCTCTGAGCCTACCCGCGCCCACCTGCGCTCACGCCCGAGCCGGATTAGGCTTCGTGAGCGTGACCGTCTTCCGCGTGAGCGCCGCCGATGACCCGGCCGCGCGCATCCTGCTCGAGCAGTACGCCGCGTGGCGGGCGGCGGCGTTCGCCAAGCAGAGCCTCGCCTACCGCGTCGCGCCGGCACAGCCCGCAGAGCTCACCGGAGATCGCGGCGTGTTCCTGATCGCCGAGGGCGAGAACCTCGCGGGCGAGGCCGCCGACGTCGGCTGCGCCGGCATTCGGATGCTCGACGACGGCCCCGACGGACGGCGCGCCGAGCTCAAGCACCTGTGGGTGCAACCGCACGCCCGCGGCGCCGGAGTCGGCGCCGAGCTGGTGCGCGAGCTCATGCGGCGGGCGCGCGACGACTTCGCCGCGACCGAGCTCGTGCTCGACTCACACTCGTCACTCGCCTCAGCGGCCGCGCTGTACACGGCGCTGGGGTTCACCCCCATTGA
>Ga0213835_100744_pt1 | contig 26488 bp, 23 predicted proteins | sample SWPATP01_FD_160576 | JGI IMG/M metagenome (GOLD analysis project Ga0213835, IMG submission 160576) | Coastal seawater microbial communities from Marineland, Florida, United States - SWPA TP0 #1 | ecosystem: Environmental > Aquatic > Marine > Coastal | place: USA: Florida | collected 2016-08-05 | reverse complement strand
TGATTTTTGTCTCCTAGTATATGGAATTAACTGATTTAAAAAGGGTTGAAGTGCTTTAACTCATTGATGAGGAACTGCGATCGTAACTCATACTTGAATTGGAGTTAGGTTTCCCTTGGATGGTGCTATAATAATCGCCCACATCGTCGATACCTACTTCTTGAGCCGAACGGTTGAGCATAGATTGCTGACGGTTCTTGATATTTTGGTGATGACCCATCATTAACGCCCGTGCTTGGTCTTGAGTACCCATGATTTTTGTCTCCTAGTATATGGAATTAACTGATTTAAAAAGGGTTGAAGTGCTTTAACTCATTGATGAGGAACTGCGATCGTAACTCATACTTGAATTGGAGTTAGGTTTCCCTTGGATGGTGCTGTAGTAGTCACTCACATCTTCCATACCTACTTCCTGAGCAGAACGGTCGAGCATAGATTGCTGACGGTTCTTGATATTTTGGTGATGACCCATCATTAACGCCCGTGCTTGGTCCTGAGTACCCATGTTTTTTGTCTCCTAGTGATTTGAGTGGGTTTTTTCCCCCACGCTTACTACTATACTATAAAATTCTGTAGTCTATTTTACAGAATACCAGAAGTTTACAAAATTTAACATTAGTTTCGGGCTAAATTAGCGATCGCATTGTGACAAAAAAGCCCCAGCCCGGTTAGTGGCTAGGGTTGAACGGATGATAAGAGAGTTGGGTCGGGGGTAGGGGAGAGCCTACATCACAGGTCGATAGACCCGATAGTTAATGTTGGGGAAGATATTATCGAGAGTTTCCACCTTTTGGAGCCATCCCGCATCAATTTTACCCACCTTGATATCCTCATAAATCTTGTTAAAGCGCATCAGATGGGATTTAGTGCGGCGCACAGCATAGGGAACCATAGTCCCAGAACTGATAATAAAAGCCCAGTCAGAGGATTGAGCCAGCAGCAATTCCCGCGCCGCCTGATTGAGAGCGCGCAGTTCCAACTCATTAAGAGCCTCTCGACAAGCCAGGGAAATCATGCGCTCTGTGGCTTTATGTAAATGGGGATATATCCAGGAGTTAGTATGGTTAAGCCAATATTCATGAAATCCCTTATAACCCCAACTAGACTGAGCCGGACGAGAGACTTGCTGGGTGGGGTAAGTCTGTAAATAATCAGCTAGATGGGTCATCGCGTAAACATCTTGATCAAACCAAGTCTTGCGGAACAGAAGATCTAGGAACCAAGGACCTTCATACCACCAGTGTCCGAAAAGTTCCGCATCATAGGGAGAGACAATAATGGGGGGGCGCTGCATAATCCCCTGTAGGTGTTCAACCTGGCGCTCTCGGTTAAACATAAAATTAGCGGCGTGTTCGGCGACTTTCTGTTTAGCCCAATAGGGGTCGTAGAGTTCTTTATCCGCTAGTCCTAAGTCGCGCCCAGTAATTTTGTGATATTTGATGCCCGTATTTTTCCGTTGACCGTTGGGCATGATATAGGGTTTAATATATTCATATTCAGCTTCCCAACCTAAATCTTTATAAAACTCTCTATATTCGGGAGAGCCGGGATATCCCACCTGGGAAGACCAGACCTGCTGGGATGATTCATGGTCGCGAGCAAAAACGGCGACTCCGGTTTCCGTAAAGATGGGGGCATAAGTGCCAAATCGGGGACGGGGTTGGGCGTATAGTACCCCGTGACCATCGGTGAGAAAGTAGCGTAAGCCACAGTCGGCGACAATCCTTTCCAAGCCATTATAATAGGCGCATTCTGGCAGCCAGATACCTCTGGGGGGGCGACCAAAGTTTTCTTCGTAGTGTTCGCAGGCGACTTGGATTTGGGCGTGTACCGCTTGGGGGTACATTTTCATCAGGGGTAGATAGCCGTGGGTGGCTCCACAGGTGATAATCTCTAGGTTGTTACTGTCTTGGAATTGCTTAAAGGCTGTAACTAAATCCCCGCTATATCTTTCCCAGAGGGTACGGGCTTGGGCAAATTCTTCAATATAATGTTTGGCTAGATAAACTAGATGGTCGTTATGTTGGTTGTGATCAACTTCTTTCTCGACCAATTCCTGGAGTTTGGCTAGGTGTTGGTCGTAGCGTTCTTGCAAAAGCGGATCGCGGAGCATGGACACCAGAGGAGGGGTCAGGCTGATGGTCATTTTGAATTCAATGCCATCACGTTTGAGTCCTTCAAACATTTGGATCAGAGGAATGTAGGTTTCGGTAATGGCTTCAAACAGCCACTCTTCCTCTAATACATAGTCACTTTCGGGATGCCGGACAAAGGGTAGGTGAGCATGGAGTACCAGGGCGAGATAGCCAATAGACATAATGATTTAGGGCAAATTAAGGATTTATAGGGAGTTAGGGTCCCGGTGGATTCACAATATGTTAAGATTTTAAATCACTATGGTAATCACAGGACAATGTTAATTGTAGCGAAATTGGTCGGGGGCGCTGTGATGAAATTGGCGATTTGGAAGCGATCGCCTGATTTCTTGGGGTGTCACATTCCCGTAAATGTGTTTTCACCCATAACTAGGGGGAAATATGCCGTAAAGGTTGACCCTTCGCCGATTTCACTGGCCACGGTGATGGCTCCTCCCATTAACTCACAAAATCTTTTGCTGATTGATAGTCCTAACCCGGTTCCTTCGTAGCGGCGGGTGGTGGAGTTATCCGCTCGCTCGAAGGGCTCAAAGATTTTGGTCATCTGTTCTGTGGTCAAGCCAATTCCCGTATCGATGACCTCAAAAGCCACCCCACCTTGTAATTGGTGTTCGTCATTAACTAAGACTGATGAGGCTAAATTTTCCCGCAGGTAGGCCGAGATTTTGGTGTCAAGCTGACCTATATAAATCACATTTAAGTTGACCAAGCCATTTTCTGTGAATTTGGCGGCGTTACTCAGAAGGTTAAGCAATACTTGTTTGACTTTGATGCGATCGGCATACATTCCCTCAACATCAGGGGTACAGTTGACTTTAAGTTGGTTATGATTTTTTTGGAATAATGGCTGCCCAGTGCTTCGATTTCTTTGATTAAGGTGGCAATATTAAAGTTTTCTAAGCAAACCGTCATCATCCCTGATTCTAATTTGGAAATATCTAAAATATCTTGAATAATAGTTAACAGATGCAGTCCTGATGCTCGAATTTGATCCAGGTCGGGAATAAAATCTGTATAGCCTAAATCAAAAGCATCTTCTCGCAACAGTTCGCTATAACCAATAATCGCATTTAACGGTGTACGCAGTTCATGACTCATACTGGCTAGAAATTCACTTTTCGCATGGTTGGCGCTTTCGGCAGCATCTTTAGCTCGTTGTAATTCAATTTGAGCTAATTTACTTTCCGTAATATCACGGATTATTGCCAGGACTTCATTTTCACCACTTACCACAATTCGGGATTCAAAATGATGGCGTTTTTCCTCAAAAAACCATTCATATTCAAATACTTGTACTTCCTGAGTGATTAGGGCTTGATTGACATTTTTTAGATAAAGATTAGCCAAATTATTCGGCAATAAATCATAAATACTCTGGTGTATATAGTCCAAAATTGACTTGATTAATTCACCCCCCCTAGATGCTTTAAAGTCTAAAACAAGACCTTCTTTATTAAATCTCAGCATTAAATCGGGTATGGCATTAAGCAAAGCTCTATTTTTGGCTTCACTTTTTCTGCTTCCGCTCGCAATTCTAAGCTAGTAATTAGTTGCTCCTTACTTTCTACCAAATCTCGCAATTGCTTAGTCATTTTGTTAAAAGAATCCGCTAAAACCTGGAGTTCGTCTTGGCTTTGTAGGTCGATTTTTAACTCTAAATCTCCGGCGGCTAATTCTTTGGTGGCGGCGGTCATTTGTTTAAGGGGTTCAGTAATTGAACGGCTAATTATTGAGGCGAGAAAAGCCCCGGCTATGGTGGCAATAATCGCAATAATTAAACCCTGATTGCGGACGGTTGCCATTTTATTTTCTAGGGGTTGGGTGGCAAGTCCGACACTGACAGCCCCCACGATATTACCGTTGAAGGCAACAGCTTTTCCTCCCAATAGTTGTTGATTTTGATACTGCCAATTGAACCGGGTTTTTCGGCTGTTTAGCAACTCCAAAGCCCAAGGTTTTAGGTCAATATCATTGGCAAAAATATCCGAGTTATAGACATCTGCAATTACCAGACCTTCGGATTGATATATATGACCGGAAACTAAAATTTGAGCAGTTCCCAGTTGCTCCATTAGTCGGGTGAGAAACTGAACGTCTGAAACCGCCAAAGGTTCAGCGGAGGCAATGGAGAGGGTTTCTAGTAATATATTAGCCTGTTGTTCTAATTCTTGTTTAAAACTTTGTTGCTGAAGCTGAAGGGAAAGCCAGGTGACGCTGGTTACTACTACAATGACTAACCCGGTCATGGCTATAGTTAGTTTTTTGACTAGCGAAACTCGTTTACCCTGAAACTTTCCCATCTAAATCACCTATTGTTAACCTAGTTATCAAGTTATATAAATTGGTAGTTACGGCGTTAATTTTGGCACACCAATTGGTGAGAACAATCATGGATAACTCACGAACAAAACTCAAAACACAGCCCCAAATTATAAGAGCAAGTTATTATTGGTGTATTGAACCCCCTATGCCTAACACCCTACACCCTGCCTCTAGGGGAATGCACACCTGAGATGGCTATAATTATTTTAACAGAACTTGGGAATTGGTTATGCTCAGGGGGTGAGTCCAGTTGATTCGGAAAAGTTCCGGTTTGGGTGAAATTAGCTGGAATGATTTGGGGGGGTTTCTTGGCTGGGTCGGGGGAGAAAAATATAAATTAGACCGGAAATTAAAGTGATGGCTACGGCGAGCCAAAATATGCCGATCGCAATTGTTTCCCAGACGGAGGGAAGGGGAGCAATTAATAAAGCAATGGCGACTATTTGCACAACGGTCTTGATTTTGCCAAAAAGGTTGGCTCCAGAAATTTGAGTTTGATTAACTCGCCACCCGGCGATCGCCAATTCTCTACCGAACATCAGAAACACCCCCCAGGCGGGAATTTCGCCGATTTCAATTAGTGCTAACAGAGGAGCTAATACCAGTAATTTGTCTACTAGAGGATCGAGGAATTTCCCTAAGTCTGTGACTTGGTTCAGTTTTCTGGCTAGGTAGCCATCTAGCCAATCGGTGGCGGCGACAATTAGAAAAATACCTAGACAGATCCAGCGATTTTCTGGGGTGGGTTGATGTAGAGTCCACAAGATAAAGGGAATCCCTAAGAGACGGGAGGTGGTGATTAATGTCGGTAAATTCATGATGACAATATCTCTGGGTTTGAATGGGTTTTTTAAAAACTATTCCCGTCGCCAAATTTTGATGGTGTTGTCACTACTACCACTGGCGATAGTCCGATGATTGGGACTGATGGCGATCGCATTAATATCTTTGGTGTGTCCTACTAGGGTATCAATGGCGCTTCCTTGGTCTAGATCCCAGATTTTGATGGTGCGATCGGCGCTACCACTAACTAGCAGGAATTTTTGGTCTTGGTCGGGAGATTGGATAAATGCAACGCTTCTCACCCAGTCTTCGTGTCCGGTTAAGGTTTGTCGGAGTTGCTGAGTTTCCAGATCCCATAGTTTGATCGTATTGTCACTACTGGCTGAAGCGAGGATTTGACCATCTCGACTAAAGGCGATCGCATTAATGTCCCGTTCATGTCCCAAAAGTTGCCCTTGGTGTTCCCCACTATTTACCTCCCACAGGTGGATAGAATTATCGCTACTGGCTGCTGCTAACAGTTTCCCATTTGGTGAAATGGCAATGCCATTAATCCCCCGTAAATGCTGTAAGTTGTGGAATAGTTGACAGGTGGAGAGTTTCCAGATTTTCACGGTTCCATCGTCACTACCACTAGCAATAATATCGCCTTGGGGACCGAAGGTGATAGACATGGAAACTCGATCAGTTTCATGAGCCGCAATGGCGATCACTTCTTCGCTGGTTTCTAGGTTCCATATATGAATGTGACCGTCACCACTACCTCCGGCTAAGAGTTTTCCATCTCGACTAAAGGCGATCGCCAAAATCGGTTGAGAAGAACCTAGTAAAGACATCATCCATTCCCCTGTGTCTGGTCGCCATAGTCGAATAGTGCGATCGAAACTACCTCCCGCCAAAATATTGCCATCTGGACTAAAGGCGACACCAGATACAGAACTCCAATAGTCGCTCAAAGTTTGGGGACGTTTCCAACTTACACTATTTTTAGCCGTCGGGATTTTAGGAGTCGGGAAGCTAACAGGTTGAGTAATCACGCTCAGTTGGTTACTGCGAGCATTCAAATCTTGCCGAACTTCTGCCGCTGATTGATAGCGGTGATTAGTCGCATCTTCAATTAGCCGATTCAGAATTTGTGTCAGTTCATCACTGATGGGATTATTCACTAAATAATCATGCCACACCCAGCAAAATTCTCCAGTATCAAATAAGTCAAACGGTGACATTTGCGTGAGTAGATTTAGACAGGTCACACCTAGACTATATAAATCACTAGCAAAGGTGGCTTTTCCTCGTAGCTGTTCGGGAGCAATATATTCCGGTGTGCCAATTATAGTTCCCGTGCGTAGTAAAGCACTACCGATCGCCTCTTTAGCTGCACCAAAGTCTACCAGCACTAATTGTCCGTTAGCAGAACGGATAATATTCTCTGGCTTGATGTCTCGGTGGATAATATTCTCCGAATGTACAAATTCTAGTACAGGTAATAAGTTGTTCAGTAGGTAACGGATTTGAGATTCATTAAATACTCCCCTCTTGGCTAGAATTTCCGAGAGATTATCCCCCTCGATGTATTCTAACACCATATACTGGATATTGTCAATCTTAAAGTAGTTAAAAATCTGGGCAATTTGTGGATGTTTACCTAGACTTTGTAAACGGGTCGCTTCTAGCTCGAATAGTTCCGAGGCTTTATTGATACTTTCTCGCCCTTTCAATTGGGGGGAGAATTGTTTAACCACACAGGGAGAAGTGGCGGCATTTTGCTGATCTATGGCTAAATATGTGGTACTAAATCCCCCTTCTCCTAAGAGTTTGATGATGCGATATCGTCCAGCAATTATCTGTTCAGTTGTCATAGTTAGTTACCCGTGAAGATGAACAACAGTCAAATAGTGGAATTTTTCCTAATTAGGCAGATTTTAGCTAATTGTCTCGGTCAAATTGGGAGAAATCATTAAACCAACCTCGTTTCCAAAAAAAGTAAATTAGACTACCTGCCATAATTGCCATTAATGCTAGGGAGATGGGATAACCATAATACCATTTTAATTCTGGCATATTCCAAGGGGAAGTTGCCGGGTCAAAGTTCATTCCATAGACACCGACAATAAAGGTTAGGGGAATAAAAATGGTCGAGATGACCGTTAAAACTTTCATGATTTCATTCATGCGGTTTCCCATAGACGACAGGTAAATACTAATCAGATCTGAGGCTAACTCCCGGTAAGTCTCCAACATATCACGAATATTCACCGTATTATCATAACAGTCTCTCAGATAAACTCGCACTTTTTTACTGACTAATCTATTTTTGTCGCGAATCAGGATATTTAAGGATTCTCGCTGATACCAGATCGCGCGACGTAAAACAATCAGATCCCGTTTCGTTTTATAGATATTCTGCATGGTTTTTGATTGTGGCTGAAACAAAACCTCATCCTCTAAATCTTCTAGCATATCGCTATAGACTTCTAAGACTGGGAAAAATTCATCAATAATCGCATCTAAAATAGCATAAGCCAGATAGTCCGTGCCATATTTGGTAATATTGCCTTGATTTTGACGAATCCGATTTCTGACAGGTTCTAAACAGTCATACTTAGGCTTTTCTTGAACTGTGATCACATAATGTTCACCTAAAATAATACTAACCTGTTCTTTGTGTAGCTTTTGAGACCGGGGACTTAACATGACCATCCAAGCGATAATTACCACATGATCGGGATTATCATAATAGACAACTTTGGGGCGCTGAGGAACATTAACCACATCTTCTAAAGCAATGGGATGGAGGTTAAAAATTTCTGCCATTTGTCGCCAAGTCTCTAAGTTTCCTAACCCTTGTATATCTAACCAGGATATACATTCAGAATTATGATAACGAGTATATTCTGACGGACTGTTAATGATAGTACGCATAGCAGTGGTCTGGCTGTACTCAATTACCACCATTTGAGGGGAAACTGCATCAGTTTTCAGATCCAGGGTTCCGGGGAGGGTTCCGGGTTGGTCAAAAAAATAATCTAACTCTGATTCTTCTTCCTCGTCTTCGGTGATTTCTAATTCCGGGTCGGGACTAGATGGGGGTTTGATATTTGAGGTCATAAAATATACGATCGCCAAAAAATACTATGATCATTATTGTATCGAAGTTTAGATATCAGATCATAGTTGATGGATGACCAATTGTTTAAATTATGGTTAAGTTATCTCAGATGCACTCAGGACGCAATACCATCGCCAGTAGTTGCGTCCCCATTTGTGGCTTTCAAGAATTGGCGATCGCTAATTGTTGTTGGAGAGATTGATGATAACTAGCAGATTGCCAATTGATGGCTTGTTTAATTTGTGAAACCCGCAGATTTAGTGCCTGACTAAAATCAGCATCTTCGATATTAGCACCCTCAAAAATCGCGTGGTCAAAATCTACCTTACCCCAACTAATCCCCGCTAAGTTAGCATTAGTTAGATCCGCACCTTTGAGATTAAGATAAAATGACTTTTTGGAAAAATTAGTCTCCATGATACTGTCTCCCCAGATTTTGTGCTTTGATATAGCAGCCACCAGGACAGTTATTAAACAGACCACTCCCCCCCAGGGTAGAGGGATTTTAACTCTTGATTCCCGATTCCCTGCTATGGCTTCCATTATGCGGCAGATCACCAACAGTTGCTGTGATATTTAGCCTAGAGATTAGTAAACTTAGTCAATGTTGAGAGTGACTGAGGTATACTAAAGACGGTGATCTAGATCAATACTGTTGTAAAATGATCATGGCATCGGAGATTTTAAGTAGTACCAGGGGTGCTGGGTATCAGGACAGTGCGGAAACTGTGCTAATTGGATACCCAAAACTAAACTAATGATTTGATACTTGAGCTATAACTAAAAATAAAGTGTAAAGGAAAATCTTACCATGACGACAGTAAATGATGTTCTGCGAGTGGCGGTGGCGGAGGTAGGCTACACGGAATCACCCCCCAACAGTAACCAAAATAAATATGGTCAGTGGTATGGTATGAATCATGTGCCTTGGTGTGCGATTTTCGTGTCCTACTGCTTCGATCGCGCGGGTCTGACTCTACCAATTCGCACCGCCAAAGGATTTGCCTATTGTCAAGATGGAGTACACTGGTTTCAGAGACAAGGCCGATGGTTTTCTCAGCCACAGGTTGGGGATGTGGTATTTTACTGTTGGCGGGGGGACGGCATTTCTGATCATGTGGGAATTGTAGAAACTATTCATTCTGATGGTAGTGTCACCAGCATTGAGGGTAACACAGCGGTTGGTAATGAGTCCAATGGCGGAGCAGTGATGCGTCGCCAACGTCGTCCTGGGGTGATTATGGGTTATGGTCGTCCGGCTTATAAACAACAGCCTACACCAGCATCTACCACTCAAAACACTACTCCAACTTCTCCGACTCCTGAAACCCGTCAACAAACCCCAACTGAGACAGTCCCAGAATATCACCGCAACCTTTTAGATGCTTTGACTCGGCGTGATTCTTCTTCTTAAACGGTTATTAATTCTGGCTAATTGGGGATGTTATGGTGTCTCAAATTTAAGAAACTGGGTTTGTTTGAGACACCGGGTTTCTGGGGTTAGCAATGAGCTATAATGATGCTATACTTAGAAGACAATTGTATCAGGGTTTGGGGTGATGAATGCTGATTCTCAGGGTGGGGGGAATAAAACATCTGATGATTTGTTGATTCAACACTGGGTGAAACGGGGTGTTGAGTTGCAGAATGCGGCTAGGTTTGAATGGGCTTTGTCCTGTTTTGTCAAGGCTTTAGAACTCGATCCAAATCGGGTTAGCATTTGGTATAATGTCGGGAATTGTTGGCAGAATTTGGGGCTGTTTGAAGATGCGATCGCCTCTTATAATGCCTGTTACCAACGCTCCCAAACTCAACAGAATCAATGGTTACAGGCGGCTTCCCAATTATGTTTGGGTCGATGTTATGTTTCCCTTGAACAACAAGATGAGGCGGTTTCTGCCTATTCTTTGGCGTATCAGTTATTTGGTCAGTTTGAAAATAATCCCCATATTCAGGAAGCGTGGGATTATCTGAATGGGGTGGGGAATTGTTGGTTAGATCAGAAGAATTACCAGGCATCAATTCCATACTATCAAAGATTGGTAAAACTTGTCAAGTCGGTTAATAATTCGCAACATTTAGGCTGGGTTTGGCATGGTTTGGGGCGGGGTTTTTCTGGGGACTGTTTGGATGAGTTGGCGTTGGAATGTCATCGGCAAATGTTGGGGATTTCCCGGAATTTGTCGGATTGGGAAATGGAAGGGACGGCTTTATATTGGTTGGCTTGGGAAAGCTGGACACTGAAAAAATTGGCAGATGCGATCGCTTATTATGAAAGTGCGATCGCGGTTTATGAGCAACAGGAAAACGGGAAAGGGTGGGTTAGCGTTATTTTAGACAATTTGGCTAATTTATATCAGCAAACGGAAGATTTTGAGAAGGCGATCGCAGTTTTAGAAAAGCGCTTGGCGATCGTCCGAGAGAGTCAGGATAAGTCGCGGGAGTATGGGCTTTTATATCAAATCGGGGGAGTATATTATCATAAACTCAAGGATTACAACGGGGCTTTTGATTATTATCAATCGGCTTTGGAAGTGGCACAGGGTTTTACGGAAAAACAACCCTTATCTGAAGCGAATGCTTATTATATGTTGGGGTTGGTTTCGGATAGCCTGAATAAATCAGAGGATGGGATTTCCTATTTTGAGAAAGCGATCGGCTATTATGAACAAGATGACTCCCAGCAGCAATGGTTCGTTAAATCTCTGGATTATATCGAAAAGTTATCTGAAAAAATCGGGGATTCTGAAAAGTTAATAGCGGTAGCAGAAAAACGGTTAATCCTACTGGGAGAAGGGGAGGATAAATCGGGGAAGTATTCCCTAGTCTATAAGATAGGGGGTTTGTATTATCAACAGAAAAATTATAGCCGGGCTTTTGATTATTATCAATCGGCTTTGGAGGTGGCACAGGGTTTGACGGAAAGGCAACCCTTATATGAAGCTAACGCTTATTATATGTTGGGGTTGATGTGTGAATTTTTAGGAAGGTTAGAGGAGGGGTTAGCTAATTATCGCGAAGGGTTAAGGCTGTATAGTGAATTAGGCAATCAAGAATGGGTTGATTATAGTCACCAAAAAATCAACAGTTTAGAGGAGTTGTTAGGCCGTCGTGCATCGGCTTCTCGGTCTGAGAGGGACCCCCAGCTTGATTTTCTTTTGAATGTTTTGCAAGCCACGGCAGATAGTAATGGCGATGCGAAAGTTGTTTATCCCCTACTTGAACAAAATCTCGATCAACTCAATGAAAATTTAGCAGATATTTTGAGAACCTGGGCAACTGCTAGGTTTAAAGAAGTTCCTACAGAAACGGCTATATTTATGGCCCTAGCTATTTTGTTATTTGGCAGTTTAATAGCAAAATTCCCGTCAGGTCAGCGCGCCGATAACCTGGAAATTGCGATCGCTTGCTATGAAGCGGCTTTAGAAGTATATACCCGCACCGCCTCTCCTGAACAATGGGCAATGACGCAAAATGACTTGGCAATTGCCTACTGTAACCGCATTCGGGGGGAACGGGCCGAGAATCTCGAAATGGCTATCGATTACTATAAAGCGGCTTTACAAGTATATACCCGCACCATTTATCCCGAAGATTGGGCAATGACGCAAAATAACTTGGCAAATGCCTACTTATACCGAATCCGGGGGGAACGGGCCGAGAATCTCGAAATGGCTATCGATTACTATAAAGCGGCTTTACAAGTGAGAACCCGCACCACTTATCCCGAAGATTGGGCAATGACGCAAAATAACTTGGCAATTGCCTACAATAAACGTATCAGGGGAGAGCGCGCTGAAAATCTGGAAATTGCTATCGCTTGTTATGAATCGGCTTTAGAAGTGAGAACCCGCACCGCCTATCCCGAAAACTGGGCAATGACACAAAATAACTTGGCAATAGCCTACGATGACCGTATCCGGGGAGAGCGTGCCGAGAATCTTGAAAAGGCGATTAGTTGCTATGAAGCAGCTTTAGAAGTATATACCCGCACCATTTATCCCGAAGATTGGGCAATGACGCAAAATCTCCTGGCAATTGCCTACAATAAACGTATCAGGGGAGAGCGCGCTGAAAATCTGGAAATTGCTATCGCTTGTTATGAATCGGCTTTAGAAGTGAGAACCCGCACCGCCTATCCCGAAAACTGGGCAACGACGCAAAGTAACTTGGCAACTGCCTACCGTAACCGGATCCGGGGAAAGCGCGCCGAGAACCTGGAAATTGCTATCGCTTGCTATGAATCGGCTTTAGAAGTGAGAACCCGCACCGCATATCCTGAAGGTTGGGCAGACACAAAAAATAACTTGGGGGTTGCCTACTCTGACCGCATCCGAGAAGAACGCGCCGAGAACTTGGAAAAGGCGATCGCATTCTATCAAGCCGCTTTAGAAATTAGAACCCATGCAGCATTTCCTGAACGATGGGCAGAAACTCAAAATAATCTTGCTGTCGCCTATTTTTCTCGAATTAAAGGGGAAAAAGCGGATAATATTGAAAAGGCGATCGCATTCTATCAAGTTGCTTTAGAAGTGAGAACCCGCAGCGCCTATCCCCAATATTGGGCAGACACCCAAAATAACTTGGGACTTGCCTACTGTGACCGCATCCGGGGAGAGCGTGCCGAGAATATTGAAAAGGCGATCACTTACTATAAACTGGCTTTAGAAGTGAGAACCCGTCAAGCCTTTCCTTACAATTATGTAGAAACATCATTTAATTTAGGACTCGCTTATAAAGAATTAAAACAATGGCAACTCGCTTATGATACTTTTGATAATGCCATTAAAACCGCCGAAGAAATACGGGCAGGAATTGTTAAAGGGGGAGATGCAGATAAACAGAAATTAGCCGAAGACTGTCAGAAATTTTATCAAGCAATGGTGGAAGTTTGCATCGAACTGAAAAACTATACCGCCGCCATTGAATATGTCGATCGCAGTAAAACCCGTAACCTGGTTGAACTATTAGCAACCCGTGACCTTTACCCCAAAGGCGATATTCCCAAAACCGTCCGTGATGAACTCACCCGCCTGCGTCGAAACATCGAAACCGAACAACGTCGCCTGGAAATTGAAGAACGCAACCGCGACAACTTTGGGGGCGGAACAATGGGAGAACGCAGCGCCAATATCACCACCGCGCCAACTTCACCGCCAGACCGCAGCCACCTAAACCAACTTCAGCAACAACTGGATGATTTAATTAATAATGAAATTACCCCCATTGACCCGGACTTCCGCCGCACCCAAAAGGTTCAGCCGATGCCTTTTGCAGAAATTCAAGCCTTAACAGGGGAAAATACCGCGATTTTAGAATGGTATATTTTGAGCGATCGCTTTTTGGCATTCATCGTCACACCCCCCACAAAACCCACGGGAACCAACGGGGAAACGGTGACACTCTGGCAGTCCAGTAAAGAGGATTATAACCAATTAGTCAATTGGGCTAATGGCTACTTAAACGCTTATCGAAACCGCACCAGTCAAGATTGGAAAAATAGCCTGATTTCCCGCCTGCAAAAACTGGGGGAAATTCTGCATATCAACGAACTCATGGCGACTATCGAGAAGACGGCTAAAAAATGCGATCGCCTGGTTCTCATCCCCAACCGCTTCCTGCATTTATTCCCCCTTCACGCCATCCCTATCTCCGTATCGGGGGGAGATATCACCTATTTAATGGATCGATTTTCCGGCGGGGTTAGTTATGCCCCCAGTTGTCAACTTCTGCAAACGGCAAATAATCGCGATCGCCAGAATTTTTCGGAACTTTTTGCCATCCAAAACCCCACGGAAGATTTAGAGTTTACCAACTTAGAAGTTCGGAGGATTTCCACCTCTTTTAATCCCCAGACTACTTTGGTCAAAAAACAGGCAACCAAAACCGAGTTAAATTCTCAACAAAAAACCACCCTTAAAACGGCTCATTGTCACCATTTTTCCTGCCACGGTTATTTTAACTTTGCCAATCCCCTACTGTCTGCTTTATTACTCGCCAACTGCTACCTACAACCACCCCCCGACCCTATAGATCGCAGTCGTCATCTCCCCCTTAATAATAACAACACTGTTGATTTAAGTCAATGTTTAACCTTGGGGGATGTGTTTACTTTGGACTTGCGTTGCTGTCGGTTGGTGACGCTTTCCGCCTGCGAGACGGGGTTGATTGATATTCTCTCTAACAGTGATGAATATATCGGTTTACCCAGTGGGTTTTTGGTGGCGGGTTCGACTAATGTGGTGAGTTCCCTTTGGGCGGTTAGTGATATTTCCACGGCGTTATTAATGATTCGGTTTTATGAGATTTTTTGGGAGGTGAAAAATGTGGCGATTGCTTTAAATTATGCCCAAAATTGGTTAAGAAATGCCACGAAAACTGAGTTATTAAATTGGGGACAATCCTTTTTAGACAATGTTCAAGAAACGGAAATAGAATTGATGACCGACAATCAGCCTTTTAGTTCTCCCTACTATTGGGCGGCATTTTGCGCCGTGGGTAAAGTCACATAAACCCGGTTTCTTTGATAAACTGAGTTTCTCAATTATCCTCACTTAAAATACTTGCTAAAATTTCTGGAGTCAATCCATTATCAACTGCTTTTTTTCCGATTTCTGTCATGGTTTGACGTAGCTTGATAATAGCTGATGCTTGGGAAAGCATTTGATTTTTTAGCACAAAAGCAATCTTCGTCTCTATCTGTAGCTTTTCGAGTTCGTCAGCATTGCGATAATGTTCTGCTATATCAATCGGAACTTTAATGGTAATTTCTTTTAAGTCGGTCATATTACTTGCCTCAAAGCACTATAGAAATGGGAAATTTTAGGGGTTAATAAAGCTATAGCGCTTCGGTGGATTGGTGAGGTACTTTTCAAAGCCCCTCTCCCTTCTGGGAGAGGGGTTTGGGGTGAGGGCTTTACCTCATGAGTCTGAGAACCGCTATAATTTTAATTTGGGCGACACCACTTCCCCTATTCTATAGCAATCCTAAATGATTTGTAACATCTGTCTTCTCCCCTCTCCCTTTCTGGGAGAGGGGTTGGGGGTGAGGGTCTTCCACGACTGGTTTAGAACTGCTATATCATCTTTGATTACCAATTGTCTACTTCAGAAACTGGGTTGATGAATACCCTAAATGTGATATCATTGATTAGATAAAGTGTTTAACTATCAGTCCTATGTCTAGCTATCAGAAAAACTTACAATGCTTTGTCCAACTCCTACAGAAACAGCCTCAATTATTTAACGACTCCCAACATCAAGAACTACTTGATTTAATTGAACCGCTACCAGATGATATTGAAACTCTAGCTGACGCGATATCAGGTTGGTCAAAAAAGTATGATGATATACGCGCGGCTTATTTACACATCTTGAAAAACTATAATTCTGAACCGGAGTCAGAACCCAACGATCAACGTTTATTCGGAACTACTAACCTATCTTCAACTACTAGCCAACCTCGAAGCACTAAAGAGTTATTAAAAAATAACATTCTGCAAAGTCAGCCAACTAACCAAACTCCCCCCAAGAAATCATCAACTGATAATTAATAGATGGTCGCTGAGACTCAGTTAGAGACTGTTAAAAACCCCAAACTAACCTTAATCGCTTTCCAATTGCGAAACACTTTGCAGTCAGGAAATGACCCCATTAACACATCAGACCATCTGTGGGAAAAATGCCGGGAGTTGGGAATTAAGTTGGGTTCTCCTCAGTTAAAAAACTTGATTAAACAACTCCAGAAACCTGACGGAAAAATTGGCTTTGCTTCAACGGATAATAACTCGAACAGCGACCATATCCCACTGTTGAAACCTGACCCCAATACCTTTTTAGATTTCTATGGTAAACCCGGTGTTAATTCTCCTCAAATTAAGGGAGGAGTGTATCCGGTGCAAATTCATGATACCTACGCTGTTGATATTACTTTGTATCGACCAGAAGCAGTTGTGAAAGTCTCCGAATTGCAGACATTTCTCAATCCCGACTACTGCTTAAATCCCGATTTTATTAACTCAGATTTGGGACAAACTCTGCTGTTTTGGGCTGAACCTATGGGGGCGGAAAATCAAAGCGATTTTATCAATAGTTGTATTCGGGGATTATTTCCCCCCACAGAAGCGGAACTTTTATTAAAACATCCCCCCGGTGAGGGTCAGTTATTCGGGAGTCCGATTTTTGAATATCAAACCCCTACAATTCATCTATTAATCTGGTTGAATAATTCCCCCGAAACTCAACAGTTAGAAAGCCAAGGGGGATATTATGAACCCTTGATTAATCTATTATGTTGTCGCCATAAAATCCTCTATGCTTATCGCCAGTCCCGTTGGTGTTATCAACAGGCGAAACAACTCTATCAACAATTGTCCCCCCATCTCCAAACTATTCAGGAATTACCAGAAACCACCCGGCAAAAACTCGATATTTTAAAGCAGGAATTGACTAAACTACCCGGACTATCTTTTGAGTATTTTAACTATATTCAACAGATGAAAATTCACTTAAACACCATTGAAACCAACCTAAGAAACTATCAAACCTGTGTTAAAAACCTGGAAAATATTGCCATACCTGAAGATAACTTACCTTTTTTGCAGGAGTTTCAAGCCAAAGCCAGAAGTATATTTATCGAACAAATAGAAGTTGATTTAGAGTATTTAATCCCCGGACAAGAATTGTTTTCAGAACTGATTAATACCATTCGCGGACTGGTGGAAATTGAACAAACAGAATGCGATCGCTCTTTAGAACACACCATTCAAATTTTAGGGGCGGGACTGGGTGCGGGAGGTATTGTCGCCTCGGCGGTTTCCGGTGATATTGAACGGGGATTCCTAGTAAAAAATGACCAACATCAATATATGTTAAATCCCGGAATTTCTGCCTTATTTTGGAGTCTGTTAGTCTTTGTGGTGGTCGGCGGTGTCGTCGGTTATGTCAATGGTGGGTTAATTGAGTGGTATAATAGTTACTTGAAAAAGCGGTAATTATCAAGGTTGAGGGATTTAATGTTTTTTTAACATTTTCCCATTGACAAATGCCCTTTGATAGCATACTATGGTAATCAGACTATGGTAAGTTCAAAAATGCAGCGTATTTCAATCACACCTCGTCCTCACTGGAAAGATAAGTGCGACGAGGTGGGATTTCATTTCTACGAAATCGATGGATTGTATTGGAACGAAAGCGTTTGTTACCAATTTACCAGCGAACAAATTGATGAAATAGAAGCGGCTACCCAGGAACTACACGAACTCTGCTTAGAAGCCGTTGATTGTATTGTGTCCGAACAGCGTTATCAGCAACTGTCTATTGACCCGGATTTTTTTGAGCTATGTTGTCGGTCTTGGACGCGGGAAGACCTCAGTTTATACGGTCGGTTTGACTTGGCTTATGATGGCGTTAACCCCCCTAAATTACTCGAATATAATGCCGATACTCCCACGGCTTTGTTAGAAGCCAGTGTGGTACAATGGATGTGGTTAGAAGAGGTTTTTCCTGATGCTGATCAGTTTAACTCAATCCATGAAAAACTACTAGCCCAATTACAGGCAATTTACCAAACTTTACCACCCCGCAGAAGGTATCTACATTTTACCTGCGAACGGGATACTGAGGAAGATTTGGGGACTGTTGAATATTTAAGAGATTTGGCGATGCAAGCCGGTTTTGAAACCAAACATTTGTATATAGATGAAGTGGGTTGGGATTCTGATCGGATGTGTTTTTGTGATTTGGAATATCAGCCAATTGAGTTAATGTTTAAACTCTACCCTTGGGAGTGGATAGTTGATGATGAATTTAGCGAGTTTCTTCTCCGTGAAGCGATGCAATTGCTAGAACCACCCTGGAAAATGATTCTTAGCAATAAGGCTATTTTACCCATTCTCTGGGAGTTATTCCCAGATCACCCTAATTTATTACCTGCTTATTTCGATTCTAGCCCCCTGCGACATCCCTACATCAGTAAACCTATTTTCTCCCGAGAAGGTGCTAATATTAGCATTTACTATGGCGATCGCACCTATCAAACCCAGGGTATATATCAAGATGTACCCGTCATTTATCAAGCCTACTTTCCCCTCCCAGAATTTCAAGGCTGTTATCCCGTGGTGGGTTCCTGGGTTATCGGTGACGAAGCAGCTGGGATTGGTATTCGAGAAGATCGTACCCCCATAACCCAGAATACTAGCCAGTTTATCCCCCACTATTTTATCTAATCTTCAAGTTTGTCTTGCCAGCATAAAATAGCTTCCTTAAACTCATTAAGGGAGATAGTTTCGATGGGTTCATCATCTATAATCAGATTCTCAATCGTCACATTTTGGGGGGATAAACTCACATAATAAGCATTACCAGAACAGATACAATCAGCCATTTCGCCATTTTCTAACGCGGCAATTTGAGCGCATATATGCTTAATATATTCGCAGTTATCCTGCACATCCAAAGTTAAAAACTCTACCACCCGGCGGTGGGCGTTACTTTTTTTTCCCCACTCTGACCAATCCCAATTAGTTTGAATACTCATCTTGACAACCTTAAAGGAAATCCTGTGTTAATTTTACCATCATTATTAGTAGCGCCAACAACGATGTATCGACTGCCATCATTAGCGTTACAAAACCGATTATCTCCCCCATCACCAGGGCTATTATAGCCACACAAAGCCCAATTAGGAGCGCTAGAAGGACATGATATGGTATTGGCGGCGGCGTGACCAATGGAGTTAATCACCTGTGTAGCACTACAGCGATCGGGAAACATAGTCGAAAATTTCCTTTGTTGAGATGACCCTTGATAAGTCCATTCTCCTGCATAAATACCCTGACTATTGGGGGCTTGGGTAATGTTAAATCCGCCAACAGTTGCGGGATTTCTTCCCTCCGGACGCGAATGAAATCCTACCAGTCTTCCCCGTTGATTCAACTCTCCACAAAAAATGTGTGTATGATTAACTTGTCGGTTATTATAGGCTGTCACCCAATTACTGGAATTTGAACAGTTAACGGCTTGTCCGGGTCCACAACCCGCAAACACAAACACAGCTACTGTTGATATAAATAACCCTAAGATATTGATGAACTTTGCGACTTTGCGCCTAGGGTTTTTGGTCGTCATAAATTCTCCTGTTAATTTGAGAGATTTGGTTGATGATTATTATGACTATTATATGATAATATGATTTCAGGCAATTGTCAAGGTAAATATAATGGGGCTGTAATTCCCAGCCTGTAAACGGTATTCAGAAATTGTTGGCTAAAATGAGCGATCGCCTGTTGGTTAAAAAATTGACCCCTTTTCCGTTGCAGTTTCTCCCCACTGTAATTATCTCTTTATTAGCATTGATATTATGGGGATGTTCTCCGCTGGGGATAACACCAACACCCACCTTAGTGCAACAAGGCTTAACCATACAGATCCAAGAAATCCATCGACAACTCAAGTTACAATCTGATTTTGCTAGTTCCCCCCAATCATTTAAAATCACACGGGTAAACATCTCGAATATGGAACCAATAATGATTAATAACCTGCCAGGATTTAAGGTTGAGGGAACCTATAACCTAAGTGTAAAATTTAGCGATCGCTGGTGGCGGGAACAGCACAACCGATTTCAGATTTACCTACAAAGACAAGCCCAAGGCAAAATCTGGAGATTAGCGCGTTTAGAAAAGCAGACCAATCGATGGTCTACTATGCCAATTCCCCATCGACGCTTTTAGGGATATCAGCCTGATTAATCAGAACTTATCCTAAACGATGATTACTTTCCATCTCCCAGGGAGATTGTTCGGATTTACCATCAGTTAACATCGGATTCTGGCTAGGCTTTAAAACCGATTTAATAGTCCGCAAAAAACGATTAGGTTGACTAGACTTCATCGCCTGACGTTCTTGGACTTTTTTCGCCAAATGTCGCATAACCGAGGCATCTAATTCATCAATAAAGTGTTCCGCAATCCGTTCTCCCACACATTCGATCGCCTCCGAATATTGAGCCATTAATAGGTCAACCGTAGCCGCCGCACCATCCACGATTTCATCATCAGAGTGAGCAGTAGTTTCCGCCGATGAATTAGGGGGAGTATAGGAATTATTAACAGGTTGTGGAGGTTCAGAAGTGGGACGAGAAGGACGACGGTTAAGTAAATTTTGATATTCATCAATAGTCATCCCCAAATTATGAAGGTGATGATGAACATGATCAAGCAAATCTATTTCTTGAGGGGAATAGGTGCTACGACTGCCATTTAATCCGTGCAGTGTTGCCCAGGTTCTCAGGAGGCTAGTATCATTAATGTGATATCGGTCTAATAATTGAGTAGTGGTTAAATCGGTCTCCGGGGTAGGCTTAAAATCACTCATGTAAACTTCTCCTTAAAACTAGATCTCAGACAACCAGACCAGGGTTGAGACCCACCAGAGTCCGTTAGAAATCATCCCTGACCCCGGTGGGGCTTCATCGCTACGAGATAGCTTATCATCAATAGGGCCGTGTCGTTCAAATTTTATGTAAATTTTAAGTTTTTATGGTACAAATGAACAGAGGGCTTTTTGATATTATCTGTTTGAGAAAACTGCTATGCCAATCTACGATTATTTGTGTCCTAGCAATAACCGCAAGATTGAGGTTATGCACAGTATCAATCGGGAGGTGAAAACCTGGGGCGAGGTTTGTCAGTTAGCGGGTTGTGAAGTGGGGGATACCCCAGAAGATGCACCCGTCCGTCGCCTGTTGGGTTCACCCATGCTGTCTATTCCCACTTCTAATGCTGATTACAGAAATGCGGGGTTTACCAAGCTAGTCAAGCGAGATAAGGGTGTTTATGAGAATGTGACCGCCCAAGATTAATCGACTCCTAAATTAGTATCACTATGGATTAACCCTCTCCTACTAATGGGAGGGCTAATCCTGGTTAATCATTTTCTCGGTAGATTAACCTTATTCACAGTATGAATTTGCCAATCTGGGCTAGTTTCTGGGTAATCTAGGCGGTAATGTCCCCCTCGGCTTTCCTGGCGATAGGCGGCACTTTGCAGAATCAAATATCCGATATCTAACAGGTTGAAAGTTTCCGCCAAGGCTTTTAAAGTTTTGCCAGCTTCAGGAGATGATAACTGCATATTTTGCCAAGGGTTCATGGTCAGTAAATATTTACTGATTTCTAATTTTTGCAACTGCTTGCGCCAATTAAAAATAATCGGGATAGCTGCTTCTAGGACGGTTTGGGTCCGACAAATTCCGGCACTTTCCCACATCAAAGCCGCCAAACTGTGGCGAATTTCCTCAATTTTCTCTAATTCTTGAGCATAATCAGATTTACCTTGCACCAATATCATCGAAGGTGTATAATCGATATATTCATGGTCAGTCAAATCTATTTCAATTTTGGATAATTGAGAAGCAAAAACCAAACATTCCAATAGGGAATTACTAGCCAAACGGTTAGCGCCGTGAACTCCCGTGCTGGCAGTTTCTCCAATGGCATATAACCCTGGCATAGAGGTACGATTCATTAAATCACAGGTAATACCTCCCATCCAATAATGGGCAGCAGGGGCTACAGGCATAGGTTCATTAAAGACATCAATGCCCCAATTTTTACAGACGTTAATAATATTCGGAAAACGATGGCGAATTTTATCTGGTGGTATGGGTCGCATATCCAAATATACATTATCCTCAGCGGGGTGATCTGAGGTTTTTTGTAGGTGCATAAAAATCGCCCTACTGACGACATCTCTAGGGGCTAATTCCCCGGCTGGGTGATAGTCAAAGGCAAAACGCCGCCCTTGGCGATCGATTAAATGAGCCCCTTCTCCTCGCACAGCTTCACTAATTAAAAAATGGGGTGCGCCGGGTTTCATTAAGGCTGTGGGGTGAAATTGGAAAAATTCTAAATCTCGGACAGCAGCCCCCCCTCGCCATGCGATCGCAATGCCATCTCCGGTGCTAACTTCAGGGTTAGTAGTTTTGGCGAAAACTTGACCGCCGCCACCAGTGGCTAATACCACAGCCTTAGCTTGTAGCCAGCGAATTTGACTTTGATACAGGACACTAACACCCTGACAGCGCCCAGTTTGAGGATTTGGCCATATACTTAAAGCGATCGCCCCAGAAACCACCTGAATATTAGGGCGTTTTAATACCGTAGCCATGAGGACATCAACGATCGCCCTTCCCGTAGTGTCGCGGGAGTGGAGAACCCTAGGACAAGAGTGGGCGGCTTCTAGGGTAGTGGCTAATTTTTCTCCAGCGCGGTCAAAGTCCACACCCAAATTCACCAAAAACTCGATCGCCTCCGCCGCATGGTCTACCAAAAACTGTACAGCTTGGCGATCGCATAATCCCGCCCCCGCCTGTAAGGTATCCTCTAGGTGTAATTGTGGCGTATCTGGGGGATAAATAGCCGCCGCAATGCCCCCCTGAGCCCAGGGACTAGAGCCACTTCCCAGACTATCTTTAGTAACTAAACCGACGCGGAAATGAGGCGGAAGGCAAAGACTGGCATAGAGTCCAGCCGCACCACTTCCCACCACAATGATATCAAATTGATTAGGAATTTCCTCCGCCGACTCCGAGAACTCCGAAGTGGGGTTGGGGTTATGTTTCATGCTGTTAAATTCGACGCTTCCAACGAGTATATCGATTCTTTTCTGGAATTTCAGCAATTGCCGAAAAAAGCCTAGGGCCATGACCACAATCAACCTTAGACCAGAGACAGGGGAATGGGTAGCAGTCCCCATTACCTATTACCCCAATTATTGAGTTGGCATTTTTACCAAGAATTTACCATTGTCAAAAACAAAAGTTTGCCCCCGTTTAATAAACCCTTTAAAGCCATCCTGTTCAGCATTAGGGAGGGGACCCGGTGGGTAGTGATACAGCCAAATTTTATTTTTAATCTTGTCCGGTAGGGTCATAAGTTCCTGATAGTGAGCATGAACTCCTCCCGTAACTGGAGCCGTATTGCAATCATGAAAAATGAGATTTGCACTCTCATAAAAACCCTGCAATTGCTGGGGACAATACTTAGTATCCGTAGTCAAAAATACCTCAACTCCCGCCACCGAGAAACTCAGACCATAACTCGGAACATCCTGATATTTGTCTTGAATATGAATAGTAGGAACCAAAGTAAAATCAACCCCTTCCCAAGTAAAACCAGACCCCGGAGAAATCGGTTCAATATCAAAATAGGTTTCTAAGGTAGCGAAATCATCTTCAATAGAAGTCATACTTCCCGCCAGACAATTATTCCAGACCAGGTCAGCAAGTTCTTGGCTCAGGTAAAGTTTAGGGCGTGAGCAGTTAGGATCAAATTTAGTCGTAAACCCCATATATTCCAAGCCTCCCGTATGGTCAGCATGGATATGGCTAATATAAATATCAGTAACATCTCGATAAGACCATCCCAACTGATACAGAGAATGCCGCAGATCACTCCCACAGTCAATCAACAGTTTCCGATTATTTTCCGCTACCAGCATCATATTAGATTGAAAGTTATCAGCCCCTACGGTAAAGGCTGAACCCGAACCTAAAAATATTAGCTTCATGAGATGATCAGGTCGATGGATGTTCAAATTTAATCATATAGCCGAGGGAGATCTGACTAAAACTTAGATGGGGGGATCTGTTCAACTTTAATCAAACCCTCCATTACTGACCTAACAATGGGAGCCGCCACTAATCCACCACTTCCCCCTTCTGGTTCATCTACTACCGCTACCACTACATAGCGAGGATTATCTACCGGCATAATACCAACAAAGCTGGTAATATAAGCCCCCTGATAATAACCACCGGTAGAACTAGCTTTTTGAGCAGTTCCGGTTTTTCCAGCAATGCGATATCCGGGAATGTGGGCATTTTTACCAGTGCCATCAGTCACTACAGTTTCCATCATTTCTAAAACGGTTTGGGCGGTTTCGGAGGAAAAAACCTGTTCCGGTTGGGGGATGGAAGTTTGTAAGTAGGACTGTCCCTGACTATTAAACAACCCTTGTACTACATGGGGTGTCACTAACTTACCACCATTGGCTAAGGTAGCATTGATTTGAGCTAATTGCAGAGGAGTAATTGATAATCCCTGGCCAAAGGAACTGGTAGCAATCTCAATGGGTACATTTACAAAATCCTCTGCACTTTTCAGCAGACCAGTAGCCGCAAAGGGTAAGTCAACATTAACGGCTTTCCCCATACCTAGGCGCTGTAGACCCTGATGATAAACTTTTGGGTCCAGGCGTTGCACAATCCGCACCATGCCGATATTACTGGAATATTTGACGATATCCGTAATCGACACATTCCCCCTAGCACCTGCGGAACTATAATCGGCATTAGAGATAGTCCAAGGGCCGATCTGAATGCTACCCTCATCATTAATGTAACTATCTGGTGCGATCGCCTTAGCCTCCAAAGCTAAAGCCACTGCTATCGGCTTAAAGGTAGAACCGGGTTCGTATAAATCCGTCAAAGCCCAATTTTTAAATAGTTCCTTGTCAAAGTTATAGTATTGATTGGGATCATAAGAAGGCTCATTCACTAACGAAAGTATAGAACCATCTTCGGCATCCATCACAATCACAGTTCCCCGCTTCGCCTTAAAAGCCTCTACCTGTTCAGCTAGGGCGCTGCGGACAATGCGCTGCATACGAGAATCAATGGTTAGCCGCAATTCTAGGTCATCCATTTGGATGAAACCCCCAGCCAGTTGAGAGGGAACCCATGCGCCATTTACCGCCCTTTGAAACAGCAGGGAAGGCATACTGCGTTTAAGCAGGTTTTCCTGACTATACTCAACTCCCGCTTGACCTCGGCCTTCTTTGTCTACATAACCCACAACATCAGCAGCTAAATTTTGTTGGGGATAAAGTCGCCGCCGCTCAGGAATTAATTCTAAGCCATCAATCTGTAATCGGAGAATCCTCCGCCTCATTTGTTCTGATAAACTATCAGCTACCTTTAGACCACTCTGGGCTAAATTAAATAAATTCAGCAATTCCTGAGCCGTGGGGCTGCTTAGATCCGGATTAACCACTACTCCCGCTAGTTGCTGGGCGATTTCCTCTGGTGGGCTTTTAAACAAAACTGGGTGAGCATATAGGGTATATACCTGCTGATCAAAAGCCAGAATTGTACCATTGCGATCGCTAATCGGACGACGGGGAATAAACGGTAGAGAACGCTGTTGTTGCTGATATTCAGCTTTTTCTTTCAGAAAAGGACCGTCGATGATTTGCAGACGAAACAGTTGCACTACCAGCCCCAAAATTCCCGCCAGTAGGATTAACCACACCAGGTATAGCCGAAAGGGAGTGCATTTTACTGACTTAATTGGCCCGCCCTCCCCCTTCGAAGATCTCCTAGAACCTAATGGTGGTTTATTTCTCGGGGGATGGTAAACACTAGCAGAACCTGGCGATCGCCCAGCGCCTCGGAACGAGAATCGCTTCTTGATTCGGCCCCCTTTGGCTTCACTGAGACGACCCGAAGAAAAACCTGATTTATGCGATCGACTCGAACCAGAAGAATAATCAGAAGAAGCCATTGGCTATTTTACCTGCTAACATTAATCCAACTGATCTTCCCCCCATTGCGCCCCTCCCATGGTTAACAACCATCAGAGCGTGTTAACTATAAACCCTTATCCTAACAGCGATAGCGGGTTATTACTCAACCCAATAACTATGCCTAGTTACTCAAATGTTACTCACAATCTAGTCCTAGCATAGGAAAATAATTCTGTCAATAGGTTGATTACTCAGTCAATAAGCACAACTTAATCAATCTGTCAAATGCCTACTATCTCCCCCTAACCAAACACCGATAGGGTAACTCTCTCGTGATACCCGTCAACAGCAAGCCTAGCGGTTCCTAGCGTCACTGTTGACTGCTATCACATCGGTCAGTTCCCCCAATAGTGCTTGTTTCGGTTAGGGGGAGGGTATGGCTCAAATTTCAAAACCCATAGGGGTAGTCAGATTATTGGTGAAATATTGAGGAGCCTACTCACTACCAACAAAATGCGATCGCATAATCTAAACTATCTCCTACCGGAACCAACCCGATACCCCTAAACAACTTTTCAACTGGTAACTTGTT
>Ga0213835_100741_pt1 | contig 26622 bp, 22 predicted proteins | sample SWPATP01_FD_160576 | JGI IMG/M metagenome (GOLD analysis project Ga0213835, IMG submission 160576) | Coastal seawater microbial communities from Marineland, Florida, United States - SWPA TP0 #1 | ecosystem: Environmental > Aquatic > Marine > Coastal | place: USA: Florida | collected 2016-08-05 | reverse complement strand
ACGGAAGCTTAACGCCTTCGGCGGCTTCCGTTTTCTCCGAGGGTACAGGCTAGATACCGAGTCTCTGGCTGAAGCCAGTATCCGACTGAAGTCGGAGGGGTTCCTCCTCAAAACGAGGACTCTAAATTCGCGCATTGATCCGGCCCGATTTTGCACGCAGGCCTGCAAGCTGCGTCCCAAACCTGTCCGCTATGATTTATGCAACACATCTGGCCTTGGGGAGAACCGAGGTTGCTTCAGTTTATCCGCCGCCGGCTGGCCGGAACCATTCCACTGGCCGAAGCCTTTTTCACTGAGATGCTTGTCATCGGGTCGATGGTGAACATTGCCATCGCCCTGTGCGCATTTGCGATGATTGCAGCCGATCTGCCGGTATGGATGCCAATTGCTGTCTTCCTCGCGCCACTGCCCTACAATGCCCTTCTGGCAATTTCGGTGTGGCAATCGGCGCGCAAAGCAGCGCCAGCGCAGGCTGGCCTCGTCAGAGGTGTCGCGGTTGTGTGGTTTGCATTGATGATTGTAGTTTGAAAGCTCAGGGCCAAGATTAGCCGCCGTATGGCCGCCAACAGCCAAGGCTAAATCGCTGGCCCACGGCCCGAGGCCCGCTTCTGGGCCAGTTCGCGGGCGAGAACCTGCAGATCAGGCACTTCGTCGAGTTCATCGACAATCTCGAAACCAAAGATCGTCTCCAGCACGTCTTCCAGCGTCACCAACCCCAGAAATGTTCCAAACTCTTCGACGACCGCAAGAATCTGGAGCTGTTCGGCGATCATCCGCCGGAACAAGCGATCAACCGGAACTTCATCCAGCACCCCGGCAAGCGGACGAAGAAGGCTTTCAACGTCGCCCCTATATCTGAAACCATCGTCTCGAATTCGATGATGTCGCGAAACTTGACGGGACGAATCCATAGAGGCTGCTGCCATATGCTTTCCCCGGTCGGACCCAGGAGGCCAATACGGAGCAAGCCTAGTCCAGCTTGGCTCCCGAAAAATCCGAAGAGCTCGCCATCGCCCTCGACACGACCGGCCGACACTGGCGCGGCAAAGCCTGAAACGTGCGGCGCAGCTTCACGCAGGAGAACTACACCTACGCCGAATTCCTCAAGATCGATTTCCCTCGCGTGCCCTTCCCGCCCTCGCCGGAAGTGTTCGCCGCCATCAGCGAACAGGGCGAGGCGCTGCGCCGCCTGCACCTGATGGAGGACGCCGCGATTGGCCCCGCTCCCTATCTCTTCCACGGCGACGGCGACAGCGTGGTGGAAAAGCCCCGCTTCGAACCCCAGCCGGACGGAACTGACCGCGTCTACATCAACGGCAAAGGCAGCAAAGGCCAATACTTCGACAACGTGCCAGCCGTGTCCTGGGGCTTTCCCATCGGCGGATACCAACCCGCGCAGAAATGGCTCAAAGACCGCAAGGGCCGCGCCCTTAGCTATGACGACATTCGGCACTATCAGAAGATCATCAAAATTCTCGCCGAAACCGACCGCATCATGGGCGAGATCGAAATGCCCATCGGTGAACCGGTCGAGGCATAGGCTTCGATTCGGCAAAACAAGGATCGGCCATGGGCCAGTGATTGCACAAAACAGGCTAGAATTTCACCCGCCCCCTTGCCTTTTCAAAGACCTCGAATCATGATGTCGAAATCAGGGCCACGCTAGGGTGCCACGGGGTTTTGACTCGCTGAGAAATGCTTTGCATTTCAGGGGCTTGCCTTCCTGAGAAGGAATGGCAGGGGTGACAGGATTCGAACCCGTGGCCCTCGGTTTTGGAGACCGATGCTCTACCAGCTGAGCTACACCCCTGCAGCGCGGTAGGGGCGCCCTTTATCGAAGCCTTGCCGCTTAGGCAACGCCCGATTTGCAAAGACACGTTCGGCTTTGTCATCCTTTCGCTGGTGCAGCGCGCGCGCGCGCGCGGTATCCTGAGCATCAGTCATGCACGCGCCGCGCAATCCGCCTCCGATTCCTTTTGAAACCTTGCTGCTTGCCTATCGCAGCGGGATTTTCCCGATGGCGGAAAAGCGCGAGGATAGTGATATTTTCTGGGTCGAGCCGCGTGAACGCGCGATCCTGCCGCTGGATGGCCTGCATCTGTCAAAATCCTTGCGCAAGGTGATCCGGGCCGATCGCTTTGCCGTCAGCGTCAACCAGTCTTTCGAAAGCGTGATCCGCGCTTGTGCCGAGCCGCGCGCCGATCACCCGGAAACGTGGATTTCGGAACGCATTGTGCAAAGCTATCTGGGCCTGCACCGGGTTGGCCATGCCCATTCGGTCGAATGCTGGCTGCCGGGGGATGATGGCTCAAGAAGGCTCGTGGGCGGGCTTTATGGAGTGGCCTTTGATCGGGTGTTCTGCGGCGAAAGCATGTTCAGCATCGCCGACAACGCCAGCAAAGTCGCGCTGGCGTGGCTGGTCGCGATCCTTCGCCGGGCGGGCTATGCGCTGCTCGATTGCCAGTTCATGACAGACCATCTGCGCAGCATGGGGGCGGTAGAAATCCCGCAACGCGAATATCAGCGCCTCGTCAAGCAGGCGCGCGGCCAGCCAATCGCCAGCCTGGGGACGGCATGGCGCTCCTTCATGTCCGCAGGAATGCCTGATCAGCGAGTGGCAGGTTCAGGTGCTGGAGAAGGCCTTGGCGCTGGAGAAGGCCTTGGCGCAGGAGACGCAGGGGGCGCAGCTTCGCCGGGAAAGGCCATTGTGCAATCCTTGACCCAGACATCGTAGATCGGATGCTCAACCACATTGAGGCTGGGTGATTCGCGAAACAGCCAGCCCGAAAAGACCCGCACTGGCGCGGCGCCGGCATTCTCGCGGATATCGACCTGAACGAAAGCGCCGACTTCCTGCGGCAGTTCCCATGGCGCAGTGCGCTCACAGGCGGATAGGCGAATGGTCACAGGGCCAATGTCACGCGCCTCGCCAGGTTTGAGCTCGATCTCCTCGGAGACATTGTTGCGCTTGTTGAGCAGGCCAAGCCGGGCGATGCGTTCCTCCATCGGCGTGGCGCCCGCATCCTGCGCGGCTGGACCATTGCTGGCCACCGCGACGGGTTTGGCGAGGGGAACCTCGACAGTATCGGGTTCGTCGCCGGCCTTGTCGCACGCACCAAGCAGCGCCAGCGCTGCAATCAACCCGGCATAGCCCGGAGCAGGCGACCCCCACCGGCGCATCGCGCAGCCTCAGCCCTCAGCGCCGGGCGACCACGCCTCGTAATCGCCAACCGCACGGGCACGCTGGCCGCCACGCTCAAGCGCGCCTTGCGGGCGGTAGGCCGCAGGCGTGCCAGTGGCGTTGGGGGTATAGTCAACCTCCCAAACCTTGGGCGGGGGCAAGTGGCTTTCGGGGACATCATCATAGGTGCCATGCAGCCAGCCATGCCATTCAGACGGCACCCGGCTGGCATCATTGCTGCCGGCATAGATCACCCAGCGCTTTTCGCGGGCCGTGTATGAACCGGTCGGCGCGCTGGCTTTCCCGGCACTGCGGCGTTCGCGGTAATATTTATTGCCCGCCGCATCAGTGCCGACGTGCTCGCCCTTGCGGTTCGAGAACAGGAGCGTGCCAATGGTGGCGCCGTCCCACCAGGTGAAGATTTTTGCAAGGATAGCCATGTCGGCGCGGGTTAGAGGGATTCGCGGCGCGCTTCAAGCGTCCATCACGGCAAGCTGTATTCCACCCTGTCTCCCGGCTTGATGCCCAGAGCCGCCGCACGCCCTGCCCGCAGTTCCAGCACCGCCGAAGCCAGACCAGTGGAAGACACGGGATCAAGCGAGTAGGGCACTGTGTTGGCCGCAATATTGGTGATGCGCCCATCCGGTCCGACAAAGATAATGTCGAGCGAAAGCGGGGTGTTCTTCATCCAGAAGCTGCGCGGTTCCGCAACAGCCGAGGGGAACAGCATCCCCTCGAAATCGCCCATTTCGGTGCGGTACATCAGCCCGCGCGACTGCGCGGCAGGGGTGTCGGCAAGTTCAACCCGGAAAGCGTGCTCGGCATTGCCGCGCACCATCAGATCAATCACCTTGAGCCCGGAGACAGGATGGCGCTCCAGAGTTGCACCGGCTGCCCCTGCGGTGGGCGCTGGTGTGCGGGCGCCAGCAGTCTCGCCCTGCGAACAGGCGGCCATAACCAGCGCAGCGCCCAGCACAAGCATTCTTACCATCGCTCACCCATCCCTTCCTCGTCGCCAGCCGCGCTCACGGCCTCGGCCAGCCATTCCTCGATCTCCTCGCCGCTGGTTGCATCGAGGATGAATCGTGCGTGTGCGAACTCGTGGCCTGCCCGGAGCATTGCTGCAACGGCTTTTTCGCGCAGCCGCGCCTGTTCAAGCGGGTCTGCACTCGCCCGCGCCGGACCAAACGGGCCCAGCCTGCGTTTTTGGGCCAAGCGCACCGCCGCGCGGCGCCGCGCCGCTTCATCAGGCACATGATCGGCGCGGGTGGGCTCATCAACGCCAGCGGCCCACAAGGCCTGCTCAATCCGCCTTGCGCCAAAACCGCGCGCAGCCAGATCGCGCGAACGCATCCGGGCATAGGCATCATCGTCGACATAGCCTGCCTCGATCATCCGGGCGACCAACGCCGGAATATCGACCGCAACGCCGCAATCATCCTCATCCACGGCCTGGCCGCGCTCACGCAGCTTGCGTGCAAGGTAAGCCTCCAGCTTGGCTCCGGTGGTGGCGAAACGTGCAACATAGGATAGGGCAAGGTCATGCAAGGCGGCTTGATCGAGCGGACGCGGAGCACGCTTGCCACGCCGCGCGCGGGCCTTACCCCGCCCGCCCGAATGCTCGCCAGCGCCCGCTTCCGCAGCGTCAACGCGGCCTTGCCGGTCCGTGGTATCACTACCGCTTGATGACGAATTCGCTTTACCTGACACCATTTCGCCTTATTCGTGCCACAGTCATCACCAAATGCAAAAGAACGGGATGAAGGTGGGGCCGTCCTCCACTGTAACGGGGTTATTCGGGAGCGTCATGGCCGATTGCTGAGCCGTTCCCCAACTTACGGGTTTCGCTTAAAAATATGACCGACGCCGCCTTGACGCCGACGCCGAATGATTGCGAGTTGCCACGAATCCGTGCGCAATTTGCAACTTTCAATGAGGCGATCGATTACGCTGCCCGCAGCAAGAAGGGCCTTAATTTTCACGATATGCGTGGAGAATTGGCGAGGGTCTATCCCTATGCCGAAATGCGTGAAGATGCGCTGGCCATGGCGCGGCGGCTGGTGGCCTTCGGGATCGGGCGAGAGGATCGGGTTGCGCTGATTGCCGAGACCGGCGCCGATTTTGCCGCCTTGTTCTGCGCCTGTGTCTATGTCGGCGCATGGCCGGTGCCGCTCCCGCTGCCCACCAGTTTTGGCGGCAAGGAAAGCTTCATCGATCAACTCGCCGTGCAATTGCAAAGCTCGGACCCGGTGATCCTGCTTTATCCTGCCGAAATCGCGGAAATGGCAAGCGCTGCTGCCGCGCGTCAGGGCTGCCATGCGGAAAGCTGGGAGGACTTTGCCGCCCGCGCCGCACCGCCCTGCGAACTGCATCAGGCGAGCCCGGATGATATCTGCTACCTGCAATATTCCTCAGGCTCCACGCGCTTTCCCACTGGCGTTGCGGTGACCCACCGCGCGCTCTTGCACAATCTTTATGGCCATGCCGCCACCATGCATCTGGGCGAGAATGATCGCTGCGTGAGCTGGCTGCCGTGGTATCATGATATGGGCCTTGTGGGCTGCTTTCTGTCGCTGATCGCCAATCAGGTGTCGGGTGATTATCTGAAACCCGATGCCTTTGCCCGCCGTCCCCTGGCGTGGCTTGATGTCATCACCCGCAATCCGGGCAACACGCTCTCCTATTCACCGACCTTCGGCTACGATATCTGCGCGCGGCGCATTTCCAGCCAATCCAACGTCGCCGAACGCTTTGATCTGTCGCGTTGGCGGATCGCGGGCAATGGCGCGGATATGATCCGCCCGGACGTGATGCAGAATTTCGTCAACGCCTTTGCGCCCGCCGGGTTCAAGGCGGCTTCCTTTACACCGTCCTATGGTCTTGCCGAAGCGGTGCTGGCGGTAACCGTGATGCCGCCGGGCGAAGGCATCAGGGTGGAACTGGTCGAGGAGGAACGCCTGTCGGGTGCGCCGCGTGATCTGTCGCGTCCGGCGCGTTACCGCGCGATTGTCAATTGCGGCAAACCCTTGCCCGACATGGAAGTGCAGATCCGTGGTGAGGATGGTGGCCCCAAGGGCGATCACCAGATCGGCAAGGTGTGGTGCCGTGGCCCATCGGTCATGCACTCCTATTTCCGCAACGAGGAGGCGACGAGCGATTGTCTCGTCGATGACTGGCTCGACACGGGCGATATGGGCTACACGGCCAAGGGTTATCTGTTCATCGTCGGCCGTGCGAAGGACATGATCATCATCAACGGCAAGAACCACTGGCCGCAGGATATCGAATGGGCGGTGGAACAATTGCCCGGCTTCAACCATGGTGACATTGCCGCCTTTGCGATTGAACTGGAGAACGGCGAGGAAGCGCCTGCTGTGCTGGTCCATTGCAAGGTCAGCGATCCTGATGAACGCGTAAAGCTGCGCGATCAGATTGCCGACAAGGTGCGCTCGGTCACGGGTATGAGCTGCGTGGTCGAACTGGTGCCGCCGCGCACCTTGCCGCGCACATCCTCGGGCAAGCTGTCGCGCGCAAAGGCCAAGAAGCTCTATCTGGCAGGCGAAATCGTGCCCATTGATCTGGCGGCCTGAGGTTCGCTGCACGCCCGCACGAGCTGCAAGACAACGGACAAAACGCTTCGCGCAGGCTGGCGCGATGGCAGCCCCCCCTTGAACGCTTAGCGGTGCAGCGCGTGCCCGCCATCCCCTGATGCAAAAGCGTTTTTTCGCTCACGTTCATGCCAACGGGAAAGCAACGCCCAGGGCCTGCGCGGACTGGTCGGATGATCGAAATCCGTTTGATCCGGGAAAGGCCCTAATTTGTGCCGTCGCCCCATTCGGCCACCAGCGGCCCGGAACTGAGCCGTGCCTGCACCGCGATGCCATCGCGCTGCAACAGCTCAGTTGCCGCATTGACGCCATCACTATTGCCGCTCAGTTGTACCGGCTGTCCAAGCCGTTGGGCAGCCCAGCCAATCACCGCAAGCGTCTCGCGCCCTGAGGCAGTGAGCCCCTCGGCATCGGTTGCGATCGTCCGCGGTAATGGGAGCGGCGGCGGGAGCACTTCGATCACCCAGTCCGGTTCGGTGGCGGCGATGCGTGCCTCAAGCGAGCGATAGGTGGCAAATCCAGCCCCCGCCAGCCTTGTCGCGCGCACCAGCGCCCGCTTGCGCGAACGATCAATCAGCACTTCGTTTTGCGAAACCCCTGCCACCAGCGACAGACGCAGCGCCAGTGCATCAGCGCGGGCGCGGATATCGGCTTCCTCGCGGGCTCTGGTCGCGGACAATTGGGCCTGCTGGGCAGCGCTCGCGCTGGTGCCGACCTGATACTGGTTCAGCGTCAGCTTCACCTCACGCCCGAGCCGCCCTTCAAGTGCCCGCTCGATCTCGGCCTCGGCATTCGCCTTGTAATCGGGCGTCAGCATGGTGGCGTTGATGGCGATGGGCCGCGCGGTGAAGTCGATCTCGAAAGTGTCAATCAGCGAACGATTGTCGAATTTCTCGCGGATCTCGCTGCGCACGATGCGCTGCGCATTGGCTTCCCAGGCGATCTGTTGCAGCGAAAAGCCGAGCGGAATCGCAAGCGCGAAAAACACCGCCGCCACAGCGAAGTTCTGCGTGCGGGTCTGTTTCTTGCCCAGTTCCGCGCTGAAACCATAAAGCCGCGCCATGCCCCACGCAGTGAGCGCAATCGTCAGGAAGTTGGTCGCAAACAACAGCAGGGCGCCCGAAAACACCGTCCAGTTGAGCGTTGCCAGCCCAAAGCCGACTGTCGCAAGCGGCGGCATCAGGGCGGTCGCAATCGCCACGCCGACAATCGTACCCTCACGCCCCCGGATCATCGCATAGGCGCCCGCGAGCGCCGAAAACAGCGCCACGAACAGGTCAAACAGATTGGGCCGGGTGCGTGCGGCAATCTCGCTGGTGATCGTCTGGATTGGTGAGATGAACACCAGCGCTGCACACAGCAGCACCGCCAACAGGCTGCCCCACGCCAGCGTGCGCGCAGACTGCTTCATCCAGCGATAGTCCCCAATCGCCAGCGCAAAGCCCAGTCCCATGATCGGATCCATCAGCGGCGAGAGCAACATCGCCCCGATCACCACCGCAGGCGAAGACAAGAGCAGTCCGAGAATGGCGATCCCCGCGCTCATCGCTGTCATGAACAGATAGCGATGCGACAGCGCGCCTTCCTCGCGGCGCTTCTCGATGACGTTTGCCTGATCGATTTCGGCAAGCACATCGCGCAGCCACCAACGCCGCACCCCGAACAAGGCAATGCCAAAACTGCGGCGCAGCGGATTGGATTTCAATGGGGTTTCTGCCTTGCTTGCAACGCCTTCGGCAGATCCGGCTGTATCGTTCATGGATGATCCCTTGAGGGCGCATTTTTCAGTGTGAGAAGCGCGCCCATTGCCCTATTGTTCAAGGCCTATAAAGCAATCAGCCGCTTGAAAGCCAGCGCGGCGATCAGGCCCCGAGCTTGAAAGCTGTGTTTTACATGACTAATACAGTCAGGTGATCAGGTGTGGCAGCCAGCCCGCGAGCGGCACGACAACGCCTGCACTTGAAACGCAAGGAATTCGGATGAGCACTGACAACCAGACCGCGACCTCGATTGCCACCGCAAGCCGGGCGGCAACCGATTTCACACTCACCCCGCCCGATCCCGTGCCAGTGGTTGAGCCGGAGCGCGCGGTCGGCCTCGTGCCGGTTTCGAGCGAACAGAAGTCCAAGCTCGACACCAAAGTTGATGCCTTTGTGCAGGATCTGGTTTCAGCCGATGCCAATTCGCCCGAATTCGGCGAAAAGGTCGATCAGATCACCCGCATGGGGCAGGAACAGATCCGGGCGGCGGCGGCGATGTCGAACCGCTTTCTTGATCGCCCGGTGCGCGCAATGGATGGCGATGGCAGTGTTGGCGCTGACCTTGCCGAATTGCGCCGCACGGTCGAAGATCTCGATCCCGGTCGCAAGGGCAAGATGACAGGGCGCAAGCTGCTCGGCATTATCCCCTTCGGCAACAAGCTGAAGAATTATTTCGACAGCTACACCTCCGCACAGGGCCACATTCAGGCGATCCTTGCCCGACTCGAAAGCGGCAAGAAGGAACTGCATCTCGACAACGCCTCGATCGATACCGAACGGCAAAAGCTATGGGCAGCGATGGGCGAGCTTGAGCAGATGATCCACATCGCCAAGACGCTCGATGCAAGGCTTGAAGCCAAGGCGCTGGAACTGGATTCGTCCGATCCCGCCAAGGCCAAAGCGCTGCGCGAATCTGCACTGTTCTATGTCCGCCAGCGCACACAGGATTTGCTGACGCAAATGGCGGTGAGCGTGCAGGGCTACCTCGCGCTTGATCTGGTGAAGAAAAACAATGTCGAATTGATCAAGGGCGTTGACCGCGCCAGCACCACCACAGTGGGTGCGCTGCGCACCGCGGTGACAGTTGCACAGGCGATGACCAACCAACGCCTCGTGCTCGGCCAGATCACTGCGCTCAATCAGACCACCAGCGACATCATCGATTCGACCAGCGCGCTGCTGCGCGAGCAGACCGGCAAGATCCACGAACAGGCGGCGAGCAGCACGATCCCGCTGGAAACGCTGCAACGCGCCTTCCAGAACATCTATGACACCATGGACGAGGTCGACAACTTCAAGGTGCGCGCATTGGATTCGATGAAGAAGACGGTCGACACGCTGTCATCCGAAGTCGAAAAGTCGAAGGGCTACATCGCGCGGGCCGAAGGTCAGGCACAGGCGCAGGCCAAAGTCGCCGCCTCTGAACCCTCGCTGCTGGCGCTGGAAAAGTGATCGGGAAAGCCTGATGCCCGATAGCACCCGCGATTCCGACCGCATCCTGCGCGAGGCCAAAACCAGTCTCGTGGTGCAGCGCGAGGGCGGCACCCATCGCGGCGCCACAAGCATCGGCAAGGGTTCGGCAGAACTGAAAATGAAAAGCCTGCTGCGCCGCGCAGGCTATTTCGGCGCGGCGCTGGTGGCAATCCTGACAGCGACACTGGTCGCAGGTCTGGTGCTTGACGGGATTGGTTTCTGGGGTGTTGTCACCGCGTTCTTTGCGGTGGTGGCGGCAGGCGTGATCTTTGCCAACTACCCCAAGGTCAAAACGCCCAAACGCGCTGATCTTGCGCAGGGAAGCCCGGCGCAGATGGTGGCGCGTACCGAATTGTGGCTCGAAGCCCAGCGCGCCTCCCTCCCGCCTGCAGCTGTGCGGGTGATCGATCAGATGGGGGTACAACTCGATGCGCTGGGCGTGCAGCTCCAGAATATCGATCCCGCCCATCCCGCGGCCGCCGAAGTGCGCGAGTTGGTGGGCGAATATATCCCTGAAACCATCGAGAATTACCACCGCATTCCTGCGAACCTGCGCGCTGAAGCCCATATCGGCAAAAGCGCTGACGAACGCCTCATCGACAGCCTGACCAAGCTTTCGGGCGAGCTTGACCGCGTGACCCGGCGTCTGGCCGAAGGGGCGCTTGATGATCTGGCGGTCAAGACGCGCTATCTCGAATATCGCTACGGCGGGGTCGACGCGCTTGACGGGTTGGGTGCACCTGATAGCGGCGTGCCGCTGCCCGATTTCTCGGTCACACCCGCCAAACAGGAACGGTGAAACCATGCGTGTCACTTTGCCCCACGACTTGAGCCGCGAGGAAGTGCGCCGCCGGATGCACGCCCACGCCAGCGAGATCGCCAGCTTCTTTCCTCCCGGACTTGCCGATGTTACGACAGACTGGCCAAATGAGGATCGCATGGACATCACCGCCACTGTGGTCGGCTACACCATCCCCGGCGGGGTCGATGTGGGCGACAACGAAGTGGTGATCGAAATGCGCCTGCCTGCCATGCTTGGCATCATGCGAGGCGCATTGGAGGCGGCGGTGCGCAAGGAGGGCGGGCGCTTGTTGCGCCCCTGATCGATCGACTGGGCCAGATGGGCCATTACGGCGATGCTAGCGCAGCAGAATTGGGCTTAAGTCTGATTGCATTTGATGCAAGAATCTGTCATTTCTTTTGGACAACCAGCGCCTTTGCTTGGTTGACACGTCCGGCAACCGACCGCTGATCTCTGGCGACCGGCGAAGCGCCGGACAGGAAGGCAGCGAAGTGCCCAGCACGGCTTCCCAGGGCCCCGCCGAAGATCTGAGGCTGCATTTGCGCGCAGCCACCATGGCAGCGCATGATCTGCTCGATCACACGATGCAAGCGGCCAGTGGCTGGCAGAACCGGGCAGATTACGCCCGGTTTTTAAGCCTTCAGCATGCCGCGCGCGCGCCGGTCGAAGCATGGCTCGATACCCATGCCCCCGATAACCTGCGCCCCCCTGTCCAGACACCCCTGATCGCAGAGGATCTGGCAATGCTCGGACTTGATCTGCCTGCTCCGGCCGAAGCGTTTGAGATGCACCTTGCAGCCGAAGGCGCAGCTCTGGGTGCAGCATGGGTGCTGGCTGGCTCGGCGCTGGGCAACAAGGCGATCCTCAAACAGATGCGCCGGGCAAGCGCTGCTGCCGGACACGCATGGCCCGCAGCCTTCCTTGGTGATGAAGCGATGCTAGTCTTCTGGCAAAGCCTTCGCCCCTTGCTGGAACGGCCCGCCAGCGCCACCACCGCGAGCGCCGCGGCAACCGCAGCAAGCGCTGTTTTTGCCCATTTCCTGGCCCATGCGGACACCGCTTACGAAGCGGGGATGGCATGAATCTCCACCCCATCCAGCGCGCGCTCACCGAATGCGATCGCGAACCAATCCACCATATTGCCGCGGTTCAGCCTTTTGGTGCGCTGTTTGCGGTGGATGATAGCGGCATCATCACGCAGGCCTCGCTCAACGCTGCTGACGTGCTTGATCTCCCGGCTGCTCCCACAATTGCCGCAGCCACCATGCTCGCCGATTGGTTCACCAACGAAGCCATCGCAGCGCTCAAGGATGCTTTTGCACGCGCCCCGGACGAAGACGGGGTAGAGCGGATTTTCGGCCTTGATCTGACCGGCGATGGCCGCCTGTTCGATTGCGCTGTCCATCCCAGTTGCGGGCAGATGGTGGTGGAATTTGAACCCCATGCTTTGCGCGATTTTGCCGATCACCTTGGTCTGATTGGCCCGGTCATCAGCCAGTTGGAACGCCTGCGCGAACCACAGGATTTGTGCGACACCGCCGCGCGCCTGGTGCGCCAGATGCTCGGTTATGACCGGGTGATGGTCTATCGCTTTCACCCCGATGAAACAGGCGAGGTCATCGCCGAGGACAAGCGCGAGGACCTCGCGGCGTTTATCGGCCTGCGCTATCCTGCGGCCGACATTCCGCAACAGGCGCGCGAATTGTTCCGCCGCAATCGCTTTCGGGTGATTGCCGACATGGCGGCAGAGGCAGTGCCGATCGAGCCTGCCTTGAGAGGGGATGGTGAGCCCCTTGATCTGTCGATGAGCGTGCTGCGCGCCCATTCGCAGATGCACCTTGCCTATATGCGCAACATGGGTGTGGGTGCATCTCTGACGATTGCGATTGTTCGGCATGATCGGTTGTGGGGGATGATTTCCTGCCACCACGAAACCCCGCGCCTGCCGCCCTTTTCGCTGCGCACTGTCGCGGAATTGTTCAGCCAGACCTTTTCGCTGATGCTGGATCGGATGCTGGTGCGCCGCGCCGAGAAATTGCGCGAGCGCGCACGCGGCCTGCACGATCAACTGATGCTCGAACTGGCTGGCGGCACTTCGCTCGGTGCCAATCTTGGCCTGCTGGAAAAGTCGATTGGCGATCTCATTGCCCATGACGGGATTTCGCTGCTGGCACAGGGCGAATATCGTGCACTGGGCGCTGCACCCAGCCGTGAAGAATTCATGGCGCTCGCTCCGGCTCTTGGTGAAAGTGAAAACTCGGCGATCTTCGCCACCACCGCGATCGTTGAACAATTGCCCGCCGCTGCCAGCTTTGCCGATCGGATGGCTGGCGCAATGATCCTGCCGCTGTCGCGAAGCCCGCGCGATTACTTGGTGTTGTGGCGGCGTCCGGTGGAACAAGTGGTGATCTGGGCGGGCGATCCGAACAAGGCTGAGGCCAAGCCCGGCACCATGCTCGAACCGCGCGCCAGTTTTGCAGCATGGCGCGAAATCGTGCGCGGGCGCAGCGCCGAATGGAGTGAGGAGGAGTGCGATTTTGCCGAAAGGCTGCGCCGCACGCTGATCGAAGTTATCCTGCGCATGAGCGAGGAAGTCATGCGCGAGCGGCAGCGCGCCTCCGAACAACAGGACCTGCTGATCGCCGAGCTTAATCACCGGGTGCGCAACATCCTTGGCCTGATCCGGGGGCTGGTTGCCCAGTCACAACATGACGCGATGAGCGTAGCGGGATTTGCCGCGATTATCGGCGGGCGGATTTCCGCGCTCGCATCGGCGCATGATAACATCACGCGCGAGAACTGGTCGCCTGCCCCGCTCAGTTTACTGATTGAAAGCGAATTTGCCGCCTATCTCGGCGAGGACCGCAGCCGTCTGCGGATCAGCGGCGATGATGTGCTGATCCGCCCGGAAGCTTTCACCGTGATGGCGCTGGTGGTGCATGAGCTCGTCACCAATTCGGCCAAATATGGCAGCCTCAGCGCACGATCGGGCATGGTGGCGATTGGCCTTGCGCGCAATGATTTTGGCGATCTCATGATAGCATGGCGCGAACTCGGCGGGCCTGCGGTGATGCCTGCGGGCAGGCGCGGCTTTGGCTCGACCATTATCGAACGCTCGATCCCGCATGAATTGCAGGGCGAGGCGCAAATGCGGTTTCGTCTGACCGGTTTGGAAGCGGACTTCGTTATCCCGCGCCGCTTTCTGGCCGAAGCGACCGAGCCGGGTGCCCTGTCCGAGGCCGCCAAGCGAAAGCCCGACCGCGCGCGCGCACTGCCCGCCTGCGCTGCGACCGGCCAGCACCGGCCCAGCGATGTGCTGATCGTGGAAGACAGCATGATCATTGCCCTCGACACCGAGGAAAACCTCAAGCGTCTCGGTGTGCCATCGGTACGCCTTGCCAGTTCGGTGGAAGGCGCGCTGGCAGCGATCGAAACGACCTTGCCCGATCTTGCGATCATTGATTTCAACCTCGGCGCTGAATCCAGCCTTCCGGTGGCAGAAGCCCTCCGCCAACGCGGCGTGCCGTTCCTCGTGGCGACAGGCTATGCTGAAGTGGCAAGCGAAGTGGATACGCTTGGCGCAGCGGGCGTTTTGCGCAAACCCTATGGCCGCGCCGAACTGGAGCGATTGCTGAGCATGTGATTGGGCAGCTTTGGCAACAAGGCCTTGCCCGCCGCACTCGTAAAGCGGCAATCTGCATCCAGCAGATCATGCCCGAGCTTTGCAGGCCCGTCTGGCAATTTCACTCCCCGACAGAACATTTCCCGAATCAAGCAGCCCCGGATCATGCGGCAAGCTCGTGCAGACCCTGAGCGGCGCTGTTGTCTCCGCGTCAGCTTGAACCGCAAAACGCTCTGATGCCAAGGTTCCCTGACGCGAACCGCTGCGCGTTTGTCAGAACCAGCGCTGGCGCCAGAAAAAGGGTGCGGCGATAGGATTGCCACTGGCGTCGTTGGCGGGACGAAATCGCAAGCGGCTCTCAACCAATTCGCAGGTCAAACGATCGGCCTCGGGATCAGGGCTCGGGCGATAGATGCTGCATTCGCGCGCGCGGCCATCCACCCCGACGATCACGCGCACGATCACCTCGGTGCCACGCCTTGCCGCGCGCCCCCCATCAGGCACTGGGTAATCGCGCGCGTTGTTGATCTCGCCGGAAATGTGCACCGGCTTGCTGGCCAGCCCACTGCCGCGGCCACTGCCTGATCCGCCGCTGCCGAGGCCATCGCCGGTGCCGCCTGCTCCGGTACCTGCGCCGGCTTCGGTAGCACCGGAACGATTGGCCACACCGGTTGCAGCGGCACGTGGGGCCGGCGGGGTTTCGGGCAACGGCAATCGCGGCGATGGGGCTGCTACCGGACGAGGTACGGCATCCCGCCCGGGATCGCCTGCGGCACCGGCAGCCTCGTCATCAGCTTCAGCAACAGGCGGTTCATCAACCAGCGGCTCTTGCGCGAGGGTGAAAGCCGACACCACGGATTGCTGCACAGCGTTGGTCAGATCGGGCACGAGGGCCACCGCCAGACCGTACAGTATCCCGGCGTGCAGCAAGGCAAGGCCAAGCAGCAACGGCAAACGCAAGGGGCGCCGCGCGCGCAGGAAGCCACCGGCTGATGGTTGGTTCATAGGGATCGGACGCCTGTCATCGATCAGTCCATTCTGGATGCGGTTTGCCCGGAAACTTTCTGAAAAACGCTATACCGCATTCTGGTCAATTCTTGGCGGAGCGCAAGGTCAGGCACTGATGCACGCGGCGACGACAACCTCTTCTGCGTCGCCCCCTCACGCCCCGGGCGCGCACGGGCCGAACTGCACCGAGGATGCAGCAGGCTATCGCACCACTGCGTGTGAAAACACCGATCAGCCAGCCGATGCTCTGGCAGGGCTGTCGCGTGGCGCTGCGCAGCCTTCTGTGCCTCTGATCGCCCACGCGCCGCCCGGCCTCTACGATCTGGGCGCAGCCTTATGTGTCGGCGTGCTTTACGCGCTTATCGCGGGAGCAATCGTGTTGCCGCAAAGTCACGCGTCGATAAACATCGGGCTGTGGCCGCCTAACGCGTGCGTGGCGGCGTTCCTGTTGTTGTCGCATCGCATCGCCAATGAATGGCTGGTGCTGGGCTGCGTTACGGTCGCGAGTGTTTGCGTCCAACTTCTCGGTGGGTTCAACCCTGCTGACGCTGTGGTTCTTTCGACCGCAAATCTGGTCGAAATCGCGCTGGCGGTGGCGCTGACGCGTCACCTGTGCGGCCCGCGACCAAGGCTCAGCCGAATTGGTCATCTCAGCCGGTTTATTCTTGCAGGCGGCGTGGCCGCACCGCTGTGCTCGGCAGTTGTCGCCAGCTTTGCCTTGGGCAGCGACCTTGCCGCGATCCGCAATGGAGCGCTGACATGGTTGGTGACTGGCAGCATGGCGATGCTGCTGGTTGTGCCAACTGCGCTGGTGATGTGTGAAACCAGACACCGCCCTGCCTTCCTGTCGCTGGCACGGGTAATCGAGGTGCTGGCCCTGTTGGCCGTAGGAATGGCGTGCGCTTATCTGGTGTTCCGGCAATCCGCTTTGCCGCTGCTTTTCCTGATCCAGCCCATCACATTGCTCCACGCTTTCCGCCTGGGCAGTCGCGGCACGGCGATCTATGTGCTCGGTGTGGCGGCGATTGCCAGCTTGCTGACATGGCAGGGCTTTGGCCCGATTGCGGCTGCGACCTCATCCGGAATGGATCAGATGTTGCTGCTGCAACTCTTTATAACCGCCAATTTCCTCACCGGCCTGCCGGTTGCCGCGATTCTGACCTCGCGAAGTGAAATCATGACGCGGCTCTCGGATCGCAACCGACAGCTGGATATGCTGGCTGACAATATTGGCGATGCGGTGCTGCATTATGATCTGGAGCGCCGATGCACCTATGCCTCACCCTCTGTGCGCGAAGTGGTCGGGGTGCAGCCGGAGGAGATGTTGGGATTGCGGATCGACAGTCGGCTTCACCCTGATTCCGCCACCGAAATCAACGCCGCTATTGGACGGATCTATTCCGGGCAAAGCGAGCATGAACGGCTGACCTATCGCCGCTCCACCGATGCTGCCGATGGCAGCGCAGTGTTTCTCGAAGCAGATTGCCGAGTGGCGCGCGATGCATTGGCTGGGACAATTACCGGCGTAATCGCGGCGGTGCGCGATGTGACCGAGCGGGTCGAGCTGGAAACGTTGCTGACGCATGCGCGTGAGGAAGCCGAACAGGCGGCGCAAATGAAATCGGACTTCCTCGCCAATATGAGCCATGAAATCCGCACCCCGATGAATGGTGTGCTGGGTTTTGCCGAGATGATGCTGCAAGGCGATCTCGAACCCGAGCAGCGGCGCTATGCCGAATTGATCGTCCATTCCGGTCGCTCGATGATGATGTTGCTGAATGACATCCTTGATCTCTCCAAGATCGAGGCCGGGCAATTCACGATTGATGAAGGACCGGTGGATCTGCACGCCACATTGGCTGAATGCGCTGCGCTGCATCGGCCGGATGCCCAGCGTAAAGGCCTTGAATTGCGGTTTGAATGTGACTGCGGCGACAGCGAAGGCCACGCGCTTGATGAAAGCTTGCGCCACTGGATCATCAGTGATGGCCTGCGGCTGAGGCAGATCATCCTCAACCTGCTCAGCAACGCGGTCAAGTTCACCGAAGCAGGCTCGATCCGGCTGACCTATCGACTGGCAGACGATGCCGTTTGCATTTCGGTCGCAGACACAGGGATCGGCATCGCTGAAGACAGAGTGAGCAAGATCTTCACGCCCTTTCATCAAGGCAGCGTCCCCAATCACCAGCGGTTGAGCGGCACGGGGCTTGGCCTGTCGATCAGCCGGAAGTTGACCGATCTCTTGGGCGGCACCATCATGGTCGAAAGCCAACTGTCGCGCGGCTCCTGCTTCACGCTGCAGCTTCCCGCCAAACTGACATCGCCGCCTGCCACCCCGGAATTGCGCCCCGATCTGGCAGAACCGCTGACGCTGCCGCCCGCTGCGCGCATCCTGCTGGCCGAAGACCACGACGTGAACCGCTTGCTGATGTGCGACATGCTTGAACGCTGCGGACAAAGCGTTGCGATTGCCTATGACGGGACGGAGGCAATCAGCATGGTGATTGACAGCATCATCCGCGGGCGGCCCTATGATCTTGTCCTGATGGATGTGCAGATGCCGGGTTGTGATGGCTATGCCGCCACCCGCGCGATCCGGGCCGAAGGGATTAGTGCTGATATCCTTCCGATCGTCGCCTTGACCGCCAATGCCTTTCCCGGCGACATCGCTAATGCGCGCGCTGCCGGAATGCAGGCCCATCTGGCCAAGCCGGTGATGATGTCGGATCTGGCCCGCACCTTGCAGCGCTGGCTGCCATCTCGCATTGTGGAATCCTCTCGCGAAGAACTGCGTCCGCTGCTGAATGCCCCGCTGACCAAACCGGCAGACCGGCTGAGCATCCGAGGGGCGCTCCCCCCCCCGGAAAGGAGTTGGGCGCAGTGGATTGAGCATCGCGCACGCACCGTGACGGCGATCACATCCGCGCTGCGCAAAGGACGGCTTTCCGGTGGCAGCGGGTTGAATGATCACACGCGCAAGTTGCAGATCATGGTGCATAATCTCGCCGGCACCGCCGCCAGCTTTGGCGAAGCGATGCTTGGGGCTCGCGCCGCTGCGCTTGATGAAGCCTTGCGCAAAGGCGCCAGCAGCGAGGAGTGTGAGCTTCTCGCGCGCGAATTGCTGGCTTTGCTGGACACGTCAGAAAGCGAGCTGGATCAAGAGCGCCGTCCCGCGCGCTAGTGGTTTTGGCGCCACCATGAAGCGGTCGGAATGGCACAGCGAACAGCAGCGGTTTTGTCCGCGGTGCAGGCCGATAGCCGCAGGCCCTGTTGCGCATTGGCGCGCCGGGCTGCGGCGAGGTTGCTGCCCACGCTCGCACGGAACAACAGCTCATACTTAAGCTCGTTGAGCTTCGCTCATACCACCCACCCCACCTCCCCGCCCGGCCACCATATCCTATTGGCATCATTGGTGGCCGGGCGGGGAGGTGGGGTGGGTGGTGTATGGGTTCACGCCAGTGAACCTTGGTATCAATTGTCAGACGGGCGCATGAACGCGCGCGGGATGCGCAGCAGCGATATCCTTGGAGCACTCTCAGCTTGAGCAGATCAGCGCCACACTGACAGGCTAGCACAGCACTTGCACCATCGCCTGCGCCTAGCGCCCGGACAAGCAAAAAGGGGCAGCCCTGCGCGGGCCGCCCCTTTTCTGTTTGGCTTGCGCCTACCGCGATCAGAAGGCCACGCGGATACCGAAACGCACACCCCACAGCGAGCTGAGCGGCTGGGTCACGAATTGCGGCTCCTGGAAGCCAGCGCCCGTGCGGTTGGCGTAAAGGTACTGGGTGCAAGCCGCATCGGCGCAGCTGACGTTCACCAGCGGGGCGTAGAACGGGAAGCCGACCTGGCGGAAGCTGCCCAGATCGCTATCGATCAGGTTCAAGACGTTTTCCACGTCGGTGAAGAGTTCAACCTTGCCTCCGCGGAAGAACGGCACTTGCTGACGGAACGACAGGTCGACATTGTGCCACCAGGGGCTCTGTCCAGCGTTCTTCGGTGCGATTTGACCTTGGAAGTTACGAAGCTCCGAATTCTGGATGAAATTCTGGAAACCAGCAAAGTCGAAGTTCGGCGCATAAACCACACGCGGGTCAGCTGTCGGGCTGCTCACGTCGGGGACATACATCAGGTTACGGTCAGACCGGCCCGAGGTCCCGAACAAGGAACGACCCTGAACGTTCAGCTGGTTAAAGGTGTGGCTGAAACGTTGGCCTGCACGCGCGATGTAGAACAGTTCCACACGGGTAAGGTTGTCTCCGAAGATCTCGCCGTCAAAGCCCGCGGTCAGGCGGAACTGGTGGTCGGTCTGATAATTCGAGGTGCCGAAAGCTGACGCATTGGGATCAATCCCGGCGGCCGAATTGACATAGTTCGAGAAGGCCACCGACGAGGTGCCCGGGCTGCGATCATCAACCTGCTGATAGGTGTAGGCACCATTCAGGTAGAAGCCCGAAGCCCAACGCTTCTTGAAGCGCGCCACCACATTCCAGCTATCGCCCTGATCAACGTTGAGCAGGTGAATGTCGGTGTTGCCATCGGCGTTGCTGATCAGGCCCTGATAGCGGATGCGGCCATCGGGCAGAGTGCCAACCGGAACGGCGCGCAGATCGATCCATTCCAGAGCATTGCGAACCTTGGAGTAGATCACGTCCACACCGAAGTTCCAGTCATCGCCAAGCGGGCCGAGGTTGGCCACATAATCCGCCGAACCCGAGAAGCGCCATTGTGATTGCGGCTGGAACTGCGGGCTAAGCGAGTTGGTCTCAGCAAGGCCCGTGCCGACGCCGCGGATCGCGTTGATCAGCGAGGCCGGAACACCCGTGCCGCCGGTTACGTTGTTGAGCGTTTCTGCACCAATCGCGTTCTGCTGTGCTGCGGTCAGGCCCGGGACGGTAACCTGGAAGGTGCCATCATCACGCCGGCGCACCTGCGCACGGCCGAGCGTCGGACCGGGGTTCGAATAGTTGTTCGAAATCCACACCAGCGGGTTACCGCCGCCGAAGATGCCCGCCGAACCGCGCACCGTCAGGCGATCAGTCGCGCGCCAGTTCAGTGCAAAGCGCGGCTGGAACAGATCACGGCCATTAAGGTTCGCGGTGTTCGGGAAGCCGTAGCGGTTCAAGAAATCTTCATTGAAGAACGGACGATCCGGCGTGTCATAAAGATCGTAACGGAAGCCGGCGACCACAGTCAGGTTATCAGTCACGTCGATGGTATCCATGATACCAAACGTCCACTGGTTGTTCTTGAAGTTGGCCGTCACCGTGTCGATACCGCCACGCAGCGGCACTGCAAAATCTACCTCCACCGCGCGCTGGTTTTGCAGATCGTTGATCCCGTCGAACACCCAGGCACCCGACACACGTTGAGCAAACAGGTTGCGAACGTCCTGCATCCGGCGCTCAGCGATGAACTTCACAGTGTGATTGTTCATCTTGAGGCTGGCAGCGAATTCGATGGTGTAACGCTGGCTGTCGAGTTCGTTCGCCTGGCGACTGATGTCCGGACCAAAGGTAAGACGCGGCACGCCAGGCGTACATTGCAGGTTGGGCAGAACTGCGGTCGGATCAAGGCAGACCTGGAACTGACCGAAATCACGGTTGCCGCCGATCGGCACCTGCAGACGCAGGTAATCGGCGTAGGAGAAACGCAGGATGGTCGAGAAGTTGTCGGTCCATTGGTTGTTGGACTGCAGCACCCCGAAGTGGTTGACCGCGCCTTGCGTGAAATTGTTCGACAAAAGGCTGAAGGTCGGGTTGATCGCGTTGATCGCACCTGCAGCGGTTTGGCCCGAAAGCAGCGCGGATTCGTTCCACATATAGGTCGCGCTGATACGGTGACCGGGGGCCACGTTCCAGTCGAGCTTGGTAATCAACTTGTCATCGCGTTCGGTGATGCTGTCAGCGACACCCAGCGTGTCAAAGCCATAAACGCTCTGCGCGATCGAACCGATCTCGTTAAGCTGCGCATCGGTGATGCCCAATTGCGAAGGCTGAACGTTGGCCGGCACCGTGTCGCGGGTGCGTTCGTAAGTGACGGCGAAGAACAGCTTGTCCTTGATGATCGGGCCGGTGACCTGCGCAGTGAAGATCCGCGATTCAAAATCACCAGTGCGAGTCAAGCCGCGCGAGCGCGAGCCGCGCAGAGCGTCGTCCTGATAGAACGCAGCACCCAAGAAGGTGAATTCATTACCGCCCGATTTGAGCTGGGTGTTGATTGCACCGCCAAGGAAGTTGCCCTGTTGAATGTCAACCGGGGCGACTTCAACCGAGAATTCGCCGATGGCATCAAGCGGAACCGGGCCGCGGTTTGAAACCAGGCCGCCCGCTTCCAGACCAAACGGATCGCCAAAGTCGACACCATCCACGGTGAAGCGGTTGAAGCGGTTGTTCTGCCCGGCAATCTGGATGCCTTGGCGGTTCGGCGCGACAGTAACGAGCGGATCGCGTTGAGCAAGGTTTTGCAGCGTGCGATCAACGTTGGCCACGCCAAACACATCGCGCGCGGTCAGAACCGTGGCGGCGCCGGTGGCAAGCGAGATAGCCGAGCGCGAACGCGCGCCAGACACAACGATGGTTTGCCCGGCTTGGGCCAACGCGATGCTTACGCGCTGCGCCTGACCAGCTGCGAGGAAACCGATTTCTTCTTCGACCGATTCAAAGCCCGGTGCAGTCACCGACACCACAAACGGGCCGCCCAGACGCAGACCCGAAGCGTTGAAGTTACCGCCCGCATCGGTGGTCAGCTCAGAACGCGTGCCCGAAGGCTGGTGAGTGACGGTGACGCTGGCGCCCGGCACCGCATTGCCATCGGCGTCCACCACGCTGCCGCGAACAGAAGAGGTGGTTTCCTGAGCGAAAACCGGCGTTGCAACCATGGTGGTAGCAGCCAGGCTGACAACGCTCGCGGCAAGAAGATATCTGAGTTTCATTGAGAAGGCCCCTGATCACGAAAATGACGAAAAAATAAGAAGCACCCTTACGGCTGCATCCGCCCCTAGGTTTGTTGCGCTGCGGCAAAGCGACAGTTTTGTGACAGTTTGATGAAACCGATGTCCATCGCGCGACAACGGAACCCACGCGAGCCGGATCAATCGCGCAAAAAGTCAGGATTTCAGCGCGCTCGGCGCCGCACTGTTGCGCGCGCGCAACGAAATGGGAATATTTTGGCAAAAGCCGAAAAGGTTTTCGGCGGGGTTCGCACCCCGCCGAGTCAGCCCACCAAGCCAGGTTGCGAATCTGCAGTCAGGCGAGATTGATCTCGCGCAGCCGCTGCATCAGGAAGTCATGCGCAGTGATCGGTTCGGGCGCGGAGGCCGCCTGTGCCGGATCAATGCACTCAGGCAGCGGCTCAATCAGGAAATCGGGCCGGAAATGCAGGAAAAAGGGCATTGAATAGCGCGCCCGCTTGGCCGCTTCCCCACGCGGGTTGACGACGCGGTGCGTGGTCGAACGCAGCCGCCCATTGGTCTGACGCTCCAGCATATCACCGACATTGATGACCAGCGCGCCCTTGACGGCGGGAATAGCGAGCCACTCGCCCTGCTTGGTGAGCAATTCAAGCCCTGCTTCCTCAGCCCCGAGCAGCAATGTGATAGTGTTGATATCGCCATGGGCCGCCGCACGGATTGCACCTTCAGGCGCATCATCGCCAAGCGGCGGATAGTGCAGCAGGCGCATCACCGAATTGCCGTCGGCAACGCTGGCGGCGAAGAAATCGCGCGGGCGCCCCAAATGCAGCGCAATGGCTTCCAGCACGCGCCCGCCCGCTTCCTCAAAGGCTGCGTAAAGCGCGCTCATCACCTCACGAAAATCGGCAATCTCGGCAGGCCACACATTGGGCGCCATGAATTCGGCCAGTTCATGACCTTCGGGCAGATCACGACCAACGTGCCAGAACTCCTTGAGATCAAAGATATTGGCGTCCTTGGCCTTTTCTGTCCCGAACGGAGTGTAGCCGCGCGCGCCGCCGCCGCCTTCGAGCTTGTAGGCACGCTTGACGTTTTCCGGCAGCGCGAAGAACGCCTTGGCAGCCGCTTCGGCGCGGTCGATCAGATCTTGCGGGATGCCGTGATCGCGCACCACGGCAAAACCATATTCGCCAAAACTGCGGCCCAGTTCATCAGCAATGGTTTCAAGCGGCTGTGCCAGCGACACGCTGGCGATATCGGTGAGGGTGTTGTTCATGGGCGCGCCTTACACCGGCAGGAGCACTCCTGCCAAGCGGTGCGCAATGCGCCTCACATCGGCAGAAACAGGCTGGCAAGCGCTGCACTCATCAGATTGGCAAGGCTGCCGGCGGCAAGCGCCTTGAGCCCCAACCGCGCGATCACCGGGCGTTGATTGGGCGCAAGCCCCCCTGTCACCGCCATCTGAATGGCAATCGAGGAGAAATTGGCAAAGCCACACAGCGCAAAAGTGATGATCGCCCGGCTGCGGTTGGTGAGTTCCCCGTCCTGCATCGCGCCGAGATCAATGAAGGCGACAAATTCATTGAGCACGATCTTGGTGCCAAACAATCCACCTGCAATCTGTGCCTGCTGCCAATCGGCAATCCCGATCAGGAACATGACAGGCGCAAACACCAGCCCCAGCAATTTCTGGAAGCTGAGATCAGCAAGCCACCGGGCGGTTGCCGGATCGAGCGGCACCCCAAAGCTGGCAGCGAGATTGGCAATTCCGCCGCCTGCTGCGCCCAAAACACCATTGGCCAGCGCCACCAGCGCCACAAACACCATCACCATCGCGCCCACCGCTACGGCCAGCTTCACCCCGGTCTGCGTGCCTTGCGCGGCGGCCTCGATGATGTTGGCCGGTCTGTGACCTTCCTCAAAAGTTTCCGCTGCGAGCACTTCGCCCGGTTTGCCGCCTTCAACGATCGCAGCCGGACCAGCCGCGCTGATCCGGGCCTGCGGAAGTTCGACTTCCTCACCATTTTCATCAAGCATCACCACGCGCGTGGTGTCGGCATTGACGGCGGTGCTGCGCCGCGCCTTGGCAACCGCCATCACACCGACCATGTCATCACGATCGCCTGCCAAAGGCTTATCGTCGGGCATGATGATCTTCGCCATCAAAATTCCGCCCGGCGCCGACATAAACGCAGCCGCGAGCAGAAAGGGCACGGCTTCCTCTCCGATAAAGCTCGCATAGGCGGCCAAAATCGTGCCCGCGACGCCTGCCATGCCAACACTCATCAAGGTAAACAGGCGCGCAGGCGGCAAGGCAGCAAGATAGGGACGCACCACCAGCGGGCTTTCCGACTGGCCGACAAAGATATTGGCTGCAGCACCCAGCGCCTCGACCTTGCTGATCCCGGTCACCCAGCCAATCGCGCCGCCGACCCAGCGCACCAAGCGCTGCATCACGCCCAGGTGATAGAGGATCGAGACGATGGCTGCGAAAAACACAATGACCGGCAGGGCAGCGATCACAAAGGTGCTGGCGAAGGGATTGCTCTCCATCGGGCCAAACACTGCGGTGATGCCCACCTTGGAAAAATCAAGCAGCGCAATCACACCCTGCGACAGGCCGCCGATCACCGCCACCCCGGCATCTGTGCGCAGCACCAACAGCGCCATAAATGCCTGCAAGGCAAAGGCTGATCCCACCACTCTCAGATTGATACGGCGCTTACCCGAGGACAGCGCAAAGGCGATCCCGAGAATGGCAACAATACCCAGCACACTCGAGAGGCTGGAAAGAGCACTTGAATTCACGGCGCGATTTGCCCCTGCTTATGCGATCCCATCGCGAAGGCAGGCCGCAGCCCGCGCCCCTTTCGCAGATCAAAGGGTTGGCAGTTTGTCAGGCGTAACGCAACCGTCAAACGCGCACTGGCCCATGCATGGCGGGTGACAGCGGGCTTGGCGTGGCTTTTCTTTTGCGCAGGGCCTGATTAGGCCATCATCCATGGAACCCATGCAATCCACCGCGCTGGCGCCGTCAGAACGCACTGCGCCGATCCCGCTTGGCCTGTTTGTATGTGCGCTGATCTATGGCGGCATGGCTGTGCTTGCCGGATTTCTCGCCTTCAAGCAGGTGCAGTTGTGGCCCACTGATCTGGCGGTGGAGGCAGGCATTTTCGCCTTTCTGCTGTTGGTGGTGATTTCCAGCACGATTGCCCAGCTATACGGCAAACAGCTTGCGCAGCGCATTGTGTGGTGGGGTTTTTTGCCGCTGGCCTTCTCGATCAGCCTGATGACTTTGGTGCTGGCGCTGCCGGTCTCGCCCGAAATGGTGGCAGGCCGCCCCGGCGCGATTGAAGCCTTTGAACTGGTGCATGGCCAGTTCTGGCGCGTGGTGGCCTCTGGCCCGGTGGCATACCTTGTCTCGCTGCTGCTCAACGTATGGATCTTTGATCGTCTGCGCGGACAGGGCGAAGCCAGCACCATCGGGTTAATGGTGCGCGGAGCGATTGCCTCGGCACTCAGCCAAGCGATTGACTCCGTCATTTTTGTAACGCTCGCTTTTTATGGCGAGTTTGACATCACCGGACTGTTGATCGGACAGGTGATCGCCAAGGTGACCTTGTCGCTGGTGCTGGTGCCATTCCTGATCACGCTCGCGGTGCGGGTGGTCGCACGGCTGGATGCGCGCAGTTGACTTGGCAAGGCAAAGGGATAGTCTCTCGGCCATAAGGGGAGAGAAATCATGCACAAATCGGTATCTGCGCTGCTGGCAGCAGCCACGTTGCTGGCAATCTCCGGCTGCATGACCAACGAGGTCGGCGGCCCCGGGGTGAGCGCCTATTATGATTGCGGCAACGGCACACGGCTCAAAGTCGACTCCTTGAGCGGTGATCGCATTCAGGTGCAGATGAACGACAATGATCCGATCATCTTGCCCGCAGTCAAGGCGGCGTCCGGTGCGAAGTACATGACAGCCCAGCACGAGTTCTGGGACAAGGGCGGGGAAGCGAGCTGGACGGTCGGTCGCATGGTTCCGATGACCTGCCAGAAAGTCACCATGCCGCGGATGTAAGGCCCGAAAGTCGGCTTTGCTCTCGTTGGCTCGCGGATCGGTCGCCCGAGCAAGCCTGTTGCACCACGCAGTTTGCGACCTGGACACCTGCAAAACCCGTCGCATTTGAGGCTATGATCTGATTCACTCCGCGCATTGGACGGAGAGTTCTGATGCACCCACGCAGCCTGTTTTCACTGGCGGAGC
>Ga0213835_100740_pt1 | contig 26663 bp, 27 predicted proteins | sample SWPATP01_FD_160576 | JGI IMG/M metagenome (GOLD analysis project Ga0213835, IMG submission 160576) | Coastal seawater microbial communities from Marineland, Florida, United States - SWPA TP0 #1 | ecosystem: Environmental > Aquatic > Marine > Coastal | place: USA: Florida | collected 2016-08-05 | reverse complement strand
AACTTGAAGGATTTATCAAATGACCTTCTATTTTTCTTTTCCATATCTACTAAGTTAATCGAGCTTAACTTAATGTCCAATCAAATGTAGCAGGTCCAGACACAAGACACAAGACACAGGACACAAGACACAAGACTCAAGACCCGCTTCTCGAAATGTGCAATTTTGTGAGGCGATACCTTGGATTTTTAATCCACATAACATTTAAGGATCAATGTTTTATTTAACCACTGATCTACGCTTATAAACTAGTAAAGCTTTAATCCGATCTGAGTATCCGTAATCTTACACGTAGTAGAATTAAATTTGGTTAGAAAGCCCCTCGGCATGGTTCGGCAGGCTCACCAACCTTGGTTCGGCAAGCTCACTAACTGAGCTCGGGGAACGGAATTTAGGATTGGAAAATCGGGGGTAGGGAAGAAATGCGGCAAAGCCGCATTTCTTCCCTACCCCCCCCCATATTTATTTAAGTCCTGGTGGCCGAGCTTGCCGAGGCCCTCCAATTGATACGTGTAACATTCCGAATAGTCAGATAATCCAAAAGCCTATCCCTAAAAACAAGAATTACTACTTAGAAAAGCCTATCCTTGTCATTTCGATCCCGACAGCTGTACGGGAGAGAAATCTAATCCTATATCCTTGACTAAGATTTCTCCTCCTCGTTCCTCGTCGTCGAAATGACAAAGTAAAGCCTTTGAATGTAGCTAACCTTATGCTGTCAGCTAACCACACCAGTCTTCAACAGGCAAGAATGAAAAAACTGCGCTTTTTTTTGTAAATTAGGGGTCTGATAAAAAGAAAAATATATCCTGAGAAGGAAAATAATACTTAAAAAAGGTGCCTAAGAAATTCTATCCGTTTAGAGTGAACAACTGAGTGAAAAACTTATATTAAAAGAAGATCTAAATGAGGAGATGGAATGGCTGAAAATGATTTCGAAAGATCCTTCATGTAATTTTTTAAAATGTACTGAAGAGGATTTCTATTCATTGAATGATGGCATATTAATGGGATTATTTGGGTTTGAATGTTTAACAAAATCGAAATTAAATGGAAAAATTAACAATCAATATACCTTCAGATAAAATAGATATGGTGAAAAAAGTACTGGAGGCCCTCGGGGTTACTTTTCAAAAGCCGAAATCTGTTAAATCAAAAACAAGTAAAGAAAAGCTTCTAAAAGTGTCCGTATGGACAGATGAAGACCTTTCAATATTTGAAGAGAGCAAAAGTGCTTTTAATCAATTAAAGGTTGAAAAATGGTAGTTGATACCGGTATTTTTATTGAACATTTAAGGGCTAAAAAGAAAGACGCTACAACATTCTTTAGGTACTTTGGAGAATTTAATCTTTTTGCTTCTGCGGTAACAATCTATGAATTACATATGGGAGCAAATTCGGAAGAAAAAAGAAATGATGTTGCAATAATTACCGGTGATATTACGGTATTGCCTTTTTCAAATGATGTAGCTTGCAAAGCTGCTGAAATATATCATGAATTAAAGCGAAAAAATAAGATGATTGAGTTTAGGGATATTTTCATTGCTGCTACCTGTATCGTATATGATATGCCAATTTTGACTTTAAATAAGAAGCATTTTCAAAGGGTAGAAGGATTGAGAATTCAGATTTGAAAAACTCATTGGTACCAGTTATAAGCTTAATTTTTTAAGAAACCACAACTTGTCCCAATAACCGGGAAAGCAAAGGAAGCAAGAGGCAAGAATCAAGAAACAAGACTTAAGACACAAGACCCCGCTTCCCGAAATTTGCAATCCCGTGATGGGATAAATTGGATTTTTAATCCACATATTTTAAGGATTACAAATCCCGACAAGCACCATATTTTCTAAATTGTAAATCCCCGAAGAGTCCCAAATTTAACCACAGATCCACACTGATGAATACGGATACAAGCTTCGCTTTTAAAACCAGGTAGATCATTGAATTTACAGGTAAAACCTTATCAGAACGCTAACCGAGAGCAATGGGAAGCCTTTATTGAAAGCTCTGCCAATGGCACTTTTATGCATCAACGCTCTTTTATGGAATATCATGGAGACAGGTTTGAGGATGCTTCGGTGATGGTATGGGAGGGAGAATCATTGGTTTCGGTATTGCCTGCACATGCGGAAGGGGATGCTGTTTTTTCCCATAATGGATTAAGTTTTGGGGGTTGGATATTTAAAAAGGGATTAACTTATGATGATTATAAGTCAATTTGTAAGGAGACGATTACTTATTTTAAAGAAAGTGATTTTGAAAAAATAGCTATTCGACCGATCCCCCATTTTTATTGGGAAGACTTGAAAGCTGTAATTCTATGGAATCATGTTTGTTTAAACTTTGAACCTGTCGAGAGCAAGGATACTTATGTGATTCAACTACCGACTGTTCCTAGGTCACAGGTTTCAAAAAGATGGAAAATTAGAAAATCTCATTCAAAGAAATTTATAGTATTGGAATCCTGTAACTTTAAAGACTTTTGGGATTTCTTGTTAATTCCTCTATATAGAACAAAAATTGGAATAGAACCTGTACATAACATTGATGAAATCCTGAAACTAAAAAGTATTTATCCTGACAATATCCGATTATTCGTAGTAAGTGAAGGACAAGATTTTTTGGCTGGAGTAGTGGTTTTTGAAACAGGTAAAGTGGCTAAATTACAATATATTGCCTCTTCTGATAAAGGGAAAAATTTAAAGGCTTTGGATTACATCATGGAACATTTTATCAAAGAAGTATATTCTCATGTGAAGTTTTTGGATTTAGGAACTGTACACCATCCTTTGACAGAGGAACCCTTAGAAGGCTTGATCTTGTGGAAAGAAAGTTGGGGAGGAAAGGCAATGCCTATTTCAAAATATGATTTAAAGTTAAGGTAAGGTGACAGGGCAGATTGTTTATCTTAAACATTATCAGATCAATAAAGAAAATTGGGATACTTGTATTGAAACTGCTTCAAATCGGGAAGTTTATGCGCTTTCATGGTATCTGGATATTGTTAGCCCAAATTGGGAAGCATTTGTGATAATTGATGATTCTGGATTTTATGAAACCGTTATGCCCCTTCCAGTTAAAAAGCAGTTAACAATTCCTTATTTACAACAACCCTTTTTTTGTCAGCAATTGGGGATTTTTGGTAGGCATGTAAATGATACAGGTAGAGTAGAAGCTTTTTTAAGTAAGCTTAAATTCCATTTCAGTTACGTTTTAGGTTATACGTTTAATAGTGGAAATGAAAGGCATTCATCTTTTTTTACTGAAAATACGGTAACCCAATACCTGCAATTAAACAGGTCTTACAGAGAAATCTATCAAGGATACAATAGGGATAGAAAAAACAATCTTAAACGTGCGAAGACCTCTGGATTAAAGCTTGTTGAAAGCTCCGATATAGAACCATTAATTCAAATTTTTAAAAATAATACAGCAGAAAGAATTTATGGAGGTGTTTCAGAAACAGCATATCAACAGTTAAGGGGGCTTTTTTCAGAATTTAAGTCAAGAGGAATAGTTAAACTCATTTACACACAAGAAGGAAAAGAATACCTTACTGGTGGTTTGTTTGTGATATGGGGTCAAAAGATCATTTACCTTTTTAATGCTTCTACATATAATGGAAAAAAGAAGAATGGAAATACACTGATTCTAAACCATGTGATCAAAATGTATAGTAATCAAAATTATACTTTTGATTTTGAGAGTCCATCTAAAGAATTTCAAAACATTTTCAGATTTTATTCTAGTTTCGGATCAAAGGAAGTACTCCTTAATCAAATACACTACAACAACTTACCAGAATTAATTCAAAAAATGAAAAGGTTACGAATGAATACCTATTTTTTAATGAAAAGAATCGGGCTTTAAGTCTTTTTAATTTTTAATGAATTCCTTTCTTTTGAAAGGAGAGAAGTAATTCTTGACAAATTATTACTAAAGGAAAAAAACGCTAAAAGTACTAAAGAAATATCAATAAAAACCTTTTAGACCCTATTTTGAAACAGCTTTTCAGCCCTTCTTTTTTCAGTTTTGCCATTTTCCTAGTAGTGGCCGCTTCCATTTTTCTGAGAATACAGGCCTCTCCCGGTAATTACACTTCCATGGACTCTATGTATTACCTCAAAGCGGCCGAGAATCTCCTGAATGGTCAAGGACTGCAAACACCCCTCAATCACCAAATTGAGGGGGAGGAAATCATTCAATATTTTGCCATCTGGCCCATTGGTTACCCGCTTTTGATTGCCACAGTGGGCCTTTTGATTCCCAATTTACTTTGGGCAAGTAAAGTGGTGAACTTACTTTTTTTAGGGGGAATTGTGGTGCTGCTTCAAAAGCGGTTTGGGAAGAATGGCCCTTGGGCAGCAATGGCTTTTGTTTCTTATGGCATGATGGAAGTCTTCTCCCATACCTGGTCAGAAGGTCCTTTCCTGTTCTTTGTTTTGGCCTTTGTTTTCCTACTGGAAAAGGAAGACCTGTCCACATCATGGATAAAGTTTACTCTTATTTTGATAGCTCTGTTTACCCTGCGGTATGCCGGAATCATTTTCTGGGGATTCTTATTCTTCTTGACGATTTACAGGTATTTCATCTTAAAACTGAAAAACCAAAAATATCTTTGGTATGCTTTGTCCATCAGTACCTTGTATATTGGGACTTATTTGGGATTCAATTATTGGCAGACTGGCTACCTTACCGGGGCTGCAAGAGTGTTTCCGGCTCAGGAAAGTACAGCTACCTTCTTTTATTACCTCAGCAGAGGAGTATTGAATATCTTTGCTTTTGCCCGCAATTTCTGGAGTTTTGGTGCCAATGATTTATTGGCCCTGCTGTTTTTGCTTGTGCAGTGTCTGCTGATTTACTTATTGACAAAAAAATCAGTTAGATCTTCAGGGAGCTTTTCGACTATTCCCATTCAGGTATCCGGTTTTTATTTTATGGGCATTGTCCTTTTGCGTTTCCTTTCCCCATTTGATGCATTCGATTTTCGGATCATGTCACCCATCATCATGCTCCTTTATGTGTATGGACTGGCCCACTTGGGTCAATTGGCTGAAGGGGATCAAAAGAAACAACTGGCCCTGCTTTCTTTTCTTGCCCTTTCCTGGATGGTCAACCTGCCCAACAAATTCCTTTGGGAAAAGTGGCTGGGGGTATGGGGATGAGGGGAGAAGCTAGAGATTAGAAGCGAGACTCAAGACTTAAGACACAAGACACAAGACACAAGACACAAGACATAAGACACAAGACACAAGACATAAGACACAAGAGGTTAGAAGCGAGAAACCAAATTCTTAGGGCCGAGGGCCCTGGATAGCACAGGATGGGGTAAAGCCCTATCCTAGCATGGTATATTATCCATAGACCCGCTCGGATCTGAAGGCCACGGATATTTTATTAAGGGTTTGTCATATCTACACAATGTTATCCCGACTCCCGATTCGCTACGCTCTCGGGACAGGCTTTTCAGGCCGGGAGGGTTTGGGCTAATGGATTGTACCTTAACGATGGCCTTCGACCATCGTTATGTTATATCGCCCCTTCAGGGCTGAGCTATTATCAGGGCTGAAGGCCCTGGATAGCCTAGGATAGGGTGTAGCCCTATCCTAGCATAATATATTATTAATTGTTCGGTTCGGGGCTGGAGGCCACGGATAGCTGGATTATCCATCCCATTGTGCGTGAGGCGATACCTTGGATTTGTAATCCACAACTTCAAATCCGATTGTTGTTTAAGAATTATAAATCCTTAATATCAAGGGTCGGGATTGCAAATCCCGACCAGCATCCCCATATACCCGACCAGTCTCCCCAAATCCCCGACCATATTCTCCGAAATTCCCAAGTGTCAAAAACCAACTTGATTAACATGCCAACCAAATACTTTCTTCCCTCCTTGGGCATTCTGTACCTGATCATCAGCTACCTGATGTTTCAGTATTTGGGGATCAAAGTAGTCTCTGATTCCCCCCGTTATCTGGACTATGCCGCCAATATAAGGGAAAGCGGTTTTTATATAGAGGAACATAATATCTGGTATGTAAGCTACCCGATTTTTATCCTGCTGCTTTCTTACCTACATCCATCCCTAGAGCTGATTATCTTTGCACAATATGCCCTAGGGGGCTTGGCCCTGCTATGCCTGTATCTGGCAGTAAGGGATTTTTCACAAAACGAATGGGCAGCAGGGATTGCCGGACTGCTTTATCTACTCTATTTCAAAAACACCCTTTATCCTGCCTATATCCTGACCGAATCCCTTTATAGCTCCCTTACCTGCATCAGCCTGTGGTGCCTGGTACAATGGAGATCAGGGAAATGGGGAATGCTGGGTAAAGGATTTTCCTGCTTGATATTTTTGGCAGCTATTTTCTGTAAACCCACAGGCATTGCTTTATTGGGCGCATTGATGGTTCCTGTGCTATATAGTTATTGGAAAAAAATCCCAAGCCTACTCTTTAAAAGTGGACTGGTATTATTTGCCTTGGCTGGAATGATGGTCCTGCTTAATGCTATGTTCGAAACCTTTAATGTGCTTTATGAATACGAAAGGGGAGATTTGATTTATGGTATGTTTTTATTCGAAGGTAAAGATTTTCACCCCTATCTGAGTCTGGAACCACCTTCTGACCTGTATATGCCTGATAAATCCTACTCTGTTCTGATCCAAGTTATCTTTTTTGTGGTGTACAATCCCTGGTTCTGGTTCAGGCAATTTATCGGTAAACTCCTGCTTTTCTTCCTGCATGTACGTCCCTTCTGGTCCTGGATGCACAATATCCACTCCCTATTGCTATTACTTCCTACTTACTTTTTTGCCGTTCGCTTCCTTAAATCCAGGCAGATGGACCGTTCCAGTCTCCTTTTTTCGGTGGTTTTTATCGGCATTCACGCACTTTCTGTAGGAATTATGACAGAAGATTGGGATGGAAGGTTTCTTTCTCCAATCTTACCGCTTATATTTGGCCTTGCGGGTATAGGCTTGGCTAAAATCCCGTTTTTTCCAAATACCGAATACACTGCTCTTTCAAACACCTAATGTCCCTGCTTAAAAAGTTTGTCCTCAAGTACTTTACGCATTTCAGTTACTTCTACCTGCAGCTGCGCCACAGAATCTTCGTGGCCCTAGGCCTAAGTATCCTGGTAGGCCTGTTGGATGGCTTTGGACTCGCCATGTTTATCCCCATGCTGGAGATGGTAGGGGATGGGGCCGCAAGTGCAGAAGGACTGGGCAACCTGGCCTTTCTGGTCAAGGGACTCACGGTACTCGGTCTGGAACTTAACCTGGTGACGGTACTGATGAGCATGCTCTTTTTCTTTTCCCTCAAAGGCATCGCCAAGTTTGTGGAGCAGTACTACAGGGTCATCGTGCAGCAGTACTTTATCTCCAAGCTGCGCCTGGACAATGTGGACAAACTGACCCATTACCAATACAAAGCCTTCGTGACTTCCGATGCCGGCAGGATACAGAATACCCTGAGCGGAGAGACCGAGAGGGTGGCCAATGCCTACCGCTTCTATATGCAGACCATGCAGGCTGCTGTGATGCTGACGGTCTATGTGGTGCTGGCCTTTTTGGCCAATCCACAGTTTGCTGTTTTGATTGCGATAGGAGGAATTCTTTCCAATTTCCTTTTTCAACAACTGTACAAAAAAACCAAAGCGGTCTCCAAAAAAATCACTAGGGATGCCCATGGCTACCAAGGCCTGCTGATCCAAAAAGTAGCTTTTTTCAAATACCTGAAAGCCACAGCACTGAACGGTTTCTTTGCGGAAAAACTCAAAACCGCCATCCGGTCCATTGAAGACAACAATAAGAAAATCGGCTATTACAATGCCATCTTACAGGCGGCACGTGAACCCCTGACCATTGCCGTGGTGGTAGCGGTGATCCTGGTGCAGGTACAGGTCTTTGGTTCCGGGCTGGGGCTGATTATCCTCTCCCTCTTGTTTTTCTTTCGCGCATTAACTTATTTGATGAGTACGCAGACCATGTGGAACAGTTTTTTGAATGTCTCCGGGTCCTTGGACAATATGACCAACTTCCAAAAGGAAATCGCCAAGCAACAGGAACGTTATGGGAAGCAGCCTTTGGCCCGCTTCCAAAAGGGCATCAAGATTCAGGGACTGGATTTCCGGTATGGAGACAAAGTTATACTGAAAGACATTCACCTGAAGCTGGAAGCCAAAAAGACCTATGCCTTTGTGGGAGAATCCGGTTCGGGCAAGACCACTTTGGTCAACCTGATTGCAGGACTGATGCCTCCGGACAAAGGGCAAATTTTGATCGATGGACAGGAGATCAGGGACTTGGATATCCGTACTTATCAGTCCCGTATCGGCTACATTACCCAGGAACCGGTGATCTTTAATGACAGCATTTTCAACAATGTCACTTTCTGGGCAGTGCCGAGTGCAGCCAACCTGAAGCGCTTCTGGGAAGCTTTGGAGAAGGCTGCCATAGCAGATTTTGTCAAAAGCCTGGAAGGGCAGGAGCAAGCCTTGCTGGGCAACAATGGGATCAACCTCTCCGGGGGACAGCGGCAGCGGCTTTCCATTGCAAGGGAACTGTACAAGGAGATTGATATCCTGGTCATGGATGAGGCCACCTCAGCCCTGGATTCCGAAACGGAAAAGGCCATACAGGACAATATTGACCAATTAAAAGGGCAATATACCATCCTCATTGTAGCCCATCGCCTTTCTACCATTCGCAATGCCGATGAGGTGGTGCTGATGAGTCAGGGTAGGGTGGAGGAAAAAGGAAATTTTGAAAAATTGATTCAGGATTCTGGAAGTTTTAAAAAAATGGTAGAATTGCAGGAGGTTTAATATGAAATATATTTTCGTACAATATTTTTAAAATATCAACATGATAATATCTTGTGAAGTCATTTCAGGAAGAGGTAAGGCTAAAGTTAGTTTAGGAGAGATACAAAACCTTGAAAATGAAAAATTAAATATTTATCCTGGGTCATTGAATTTAGTTGCAAAACTTCCCTTACGATTAGATGATTCAAGAGCCTCCTTTGTTAACAAAGATGGGAAACGGAAGTTTTGGAAAACCAAATTAAATGATGTTGATGTGTATATTTATAGATGGCCATCTTGTCCATTACACATTTTTGAGCTTGTTTCTATTGAAAAATTGAGAGATAAAATGAATTTGAATGATGGTAGTAGTGTTAGGTTAGAAGTACCTAAAGAATATATAAAAAAATTGCATTGGTTAGAAAGTTTATCTTGGTTTCTCTTATATTTTAAAAGGGAAAGTTGGTATTACAAAAAAGAGAATTATTTATTTTTTTTGTCTTTACCTCTTATTTCCAAAATAAAAAATTTAACCATTCAGATTAAGGCAATTAATAGGCTACCATTTATTAATTGAGATCCCAGAGAATTAAAAATTATGTTTATTCTATGAAAGTGAAAAGTACCTGGAAGATTACAATCATAAAAGCTCTATATTATAAAAACCCTGTTTTAATTTCTTTTTTTGATAGGCTCCAATTATTCGGAAAATATAAATTGTTGTTAACAATACTTTTAAAAAATGAAAATGAAATGATTAATTCTTTTCATTCCTATTCTCCAAAGGATTTCAAAGGATCAGAAATATATTACATGTCAAATATTATTAAAGGCCCATCTTTTAATGATTCAAATTTTTTGACTTTTCATAGCCAATTTTGTGATTGGTTATTTTCATACTACTCTGAAATTATAGAAGGTTTTTTAAAAGTTCATCAAATTGCCAATCACCTAAAGGATTATGAAGTTTTGAACTATAGGGGAAAAGCTAGTTTGGCCTTGTTTAAGATCAAAACAGAAAATAAAAGTATTTTACTAAAATTAACGATAGAAAAAGAAGTTGAAAAAACTAAATTTTATTCTTTGCTAAAAGATCAAGGGATTGATATTCCCAAATTATATGGTAATGTTAAAATTAACGATACTTATTTTGAACTTCAGGAATTTGTAGAAGGTGAAAAATTTCAGATCATCGAATTAAATGATTTATTTTTTTTAACCAATCTATCTAATATTATTTCTAGAATTAAATTTGAAGAAATCTCAAATAATTTTTCATCAATTTTTTCAAATATTGAAGATTTTAATGAAACTACATTTTGGTCAAGAAATCTTAATGATTTTTTAGTAGTCTTTGAATCAAGAAAATCAATAACAAAAAAAAAGTTAGAACTTATACCTAAAGTGTTGTCTCATGGAGATTTGAGTAATTTGAATATAATTAGAGCCAAAGATAAAAATTTTGTTATTGATTTTTCGATTGGGTTTTATTCTTTTTTGGGTTATGATATTGCATGTTATTTTTATCATAACTTTGAAAACGTTTCAGAAATTTTAGGATCTAACTTTGATGAAATAATTGGAATAATTTTCAAAAACCTTTTTAATGATAGAATAGATTCTGATATAGAAATTGAAGAGTTTGTCTTTATATTTTACTGTATGTGTATTAATTATGGTTTAGGAAGAATTTCGAAAAAAAATAACATTAAAAAAGAAATTGAAAAAGAAAGGATGGACAATTTTTTGAATATTTGGAATGTGAAATCCTACATTATTGAAAGATAAAACCAAAATGATTTGTCTTTTAATATTTGCATGTAAAACAAATAATGTTCTGGTTATTTGAAAAATATCACTTTCAATTTAATCTAAAATTAATAAGATGGCTTAATTGGCATAATAATTTAAATTGGAATATATAGCTTTCTTAAGAAGAGATTTAAAGAATATTATAAATTATTTACTCAAAATTTCAGAATTATTCAAATTTGCCTAATGAATTTCATTAGTATCATAACTCCAACCTATAATCGAGCAAATACAATATCAAGAACTATTGAAAGTATTCTTTTACAAGAATTCACTAATTGGGAATTAATCATTGTAGATGATGGTGGAACAGATAACACTAAACAGATTATTGAAAATAGTTTTCGTGATGATAGAATTAGTTATTACTATATTGAAAATAGAGGAGTATGTGCTGCAAGAAACTATGGTGCAAGTAAAGCAACAGGAGAATGGTTGATTTTTTTGGATTCTGATGATTGTTTTCATTTAGGTTTTTTAAAAAGTATATCAGAAATTTTCTCTAAAACAGATTACGAAATAAATTTATTTTTTTCAGAAATTAAATTGTCAGGTGGAAATATAAAAAAGAAGGAATTAAATAAATTCACGGCGCATTCATTATTAAGCGGGAACTTTGCAATTAAAAAGTCTTTTTTTGATGAATTAGGAGGATACGATCCCATAGTCACATACTCTGAAAATACAGAGTTAGCAATAAGAATTCTAAAGTCAAACAGAAAATTTAAAATTCACGAAACTGTTAGTTTGATTTACAATTTAGAGAATACAATAGAAAGAAGAAAAAGGTATTATAAAAAGAAAAAAAAATCAGCTATTTACATATTAAAAAAACATCCATCTTTTTTCAAAATGGAACTTGGTTTAAAAATAGATTATTTAAAAATTATTTCATTTTGTTCTTATAAAACAAACGATTTGTATAATTTTTGTAAATATGGATTACTTTATTTATACTATAGAATTGTGATCAATAATTAATTTTCCCTTCTGATATTTACTCTCAGGAGGGTTAACTCTATGTAATGCGTTAAGTACAGAAATAATTTTTAGGGAGAAGTTTATGTTAATTGATTGGAAACATTCCTGAAAAATTGAATTCTGAATTTAGAAATCATCTAATAAATTCTATTATTTAAATTAAAGAAATTAATGGTTGTTAATATTGATGGATACAGATTTGGAAGTGAGTTTAAAGTTCAGGTGAAATCTTTTTTTTCAAATCCTGAATTTAGGTATATGTTTTATTTTAGAAATTGTAAAACATACAGCTCCAAAAATCCATTAGGATTAATTTTTAGGCTGTTATTAAATCTAAATAAGGGTAAATATGGGATTCAAATCCCTATTTCAACTAAAATTGGAAGAGGTTTTAAATTAAATCATTTCGGTGGAATAATTATTAACCAAAATGCAGTAATTGGAGAAAATTGTAATGTTTCCCAAGGGGTAACCATTGGTAATGTAAGCAGAGGGAAATTGGAGGGTTGCCCATCAATTGGTGATAGGGTTTGGATAGGTGCTAATTCTGTTATTGTAGGGAAAATAAAAATCGGTAATGATGTTTTAATTGCACCTTTAAGTTACATCAACTTTGATGTTCCTGATAATGCAGTTGTTATGGGGAATCCTGCTAAAATTGTAAGTTTCAATTCTTCTAAGGGCTATTTAAAAAATATTGATTGAAAAATATTGTTTTTTTACTGGATACTTTAGAAACAGGAGGCGCTGAAAAAAGCTTATTAGAGATTAGCTCAAGGTTTAAGGGTTTAAAACCTGTTTTTATCCAACTTTTTCCAGGAGATTCTTTAAAGGTTCAATTTGAAAAGGCTGGAATTATGGTTCATGCTATGGATTTAAAGCCAAACTATGACTTCAATCAAATTGCCAAAACCATTCTTCCTTTGTTGATGAAATATCAGCCTGAAATCATCCATACTACCCTTTTTAGGGCAGATATGGTGGGTCGAGCTTTGAAGATGTATCATGATTTTATTTTGATTAATAGCCTGGTCAATGATTCCTATTCCCCCCATCGCTATGCCCAGTTAAGTCTAACAGGGCAAATCAAATTAAAAGGAATTGAATTATGGGACCGATGGACTGCGAAAAAAGTAGATTATTTTGTCTCTAACTCCCAAGCGATTAAAAAAACCAATGCCCAAAAGCTTAAGGTAAAGGAAGAGAATATTCAAGTGATTTACCGAGGACGAAATATCTCGAAATATCAAGATAACCTTTCAGGCAATCCAAAAGATTTACTGCCCAATATCGATTTATCAGGCAAAAACGTATTTCTCAATGTGGGCCGATTATTGGATAGAAAGGGACAATTGGATATGATCAATGCCTTCCATTTGTTTTTACAAAATTCTCCAAACAACCTGCTTTTAATAGCAGGGGAGGGGCCTTATAGAAAAATCTTGGAAAACCGAATTGCGGAACTGAACTTGGGCTCTTATGTCTATTTGTTGGGCAATCGAAAAGATATTGCTCAGTTATTGCAACTTTCGGATTACTTTGTTTTTCCTTCCTATTATGAAGGCTTGCCCGGATCTTTGATTGAGGCCATTTTAGCTAAAAAGCCATTGGTATTAAGTGATATTCCTGAGAACCGAGAATGTGTCACCGGTCAAGGGGGACTTTTCTTTGAAAAAGGAAATATTCAACAATTGGCTTTACAAATGGAAAAGGCCTTGGAAATAGATTGGGAGCCTATTATTGAGGACAATTATAATAGGGCTATTGAAGTTTTTGATATTGATAAAATTGCTAAAGCTTACGAGGAATTTTACCATAGGCTTTTAAAAGAAAAGACATGAAAATCTTTCAGGTCATACAAAAAGCCCAATTAAGGGGGGCGGAGATTTTTGCCTGTCAGTTGTCAGAGCACCTGAAAAATAGGGGGCATGAAGTTAAAGTTATCTGCTTATTTGAAGGAAATGCCTCCTTACCCTTTTCTGGTGAATATATTTATCTGAATAGACCCATGAATGGTCGCTTGGTAGACTTTCAGGGTTGGAAAGCTTTTGCCCAATTGGTCAAGGAAGAACAACCGGATATCATTCAGGCCAATGCTGGGGAAACTTTGAAGTTTTGTGTGATGAGCCGATTTTTTTTTTCCTGGTCCTGTCCCATCGTTTTTCGAAACGCTTCTACTATGAGCAAGTATTTTGGCAAAGGATTAAAACGGATGTTTTATAAATTTCTCCTCCAACAGGTTGATGGCATAGCATCCGTAGCGGAGTTTCCGAAAATGGATTTAATGCAGTATTTTTCCTTATCGGAAGATAAAATCAAGGTGATTCCCGTGGGGATAGAACAAGTAGACGTTAATCCTATCCCTATTCTAGGGAATCCCAAACTGATCCATGTGGGGGGATTTTCCTTTGAAAAAAACCATCAGGGTTTGATTCAAATTTTTGAAAAAATCCTTGCTAGGTTTCCCGAAGCACATTTGACCTTGTTGGGGGACGGGAAATTACGAGAAAAGACAGGACAATTGGTAAAAGAAAAAGGCTTGGAAAATCATATCTCCTTTTTGGGTAATGTCAAAAACCCTATGGACTTTATGGCAAGTGCCGAGGTAATGTTGTTTCCCAGTATATTAGAAGGCTTGCCTGGAGTTATCCTCGAAGCCCAGTATATCGGCCTTCCAGTGATTGCCTACAATGTAGGGGGAATTGGAGAAATCATAGAACATGAAAAAACCGGCTTGCTTGTTGAAAAAGGGGAGGAAGAAAAAATGTTGGAATGCTCTGAAACCTTACAAGCCAATCCACAATTGAAGAGGGCTATCATTCAAAGGGCTAAAAAACAGGTAAAAACTCATTTTAAGAATGAGTACCTGGCATCCGTTTTTGAAAAGTTATATCAGGAGATAAGCCAATGTTAGGAGCCCTATTGCTTGTACCTATTTTATTTTTGTTGTCGCGTAGCTTGGCCAATACTTTTTCAATTTTTAAAGCAAAGGAAAGAAGCTTACTAAGCAGTTTGTTCTTTTACCATATGTTTTTTTGGTTGGTGTATTATGGCTATACCTTAGCCAATCGCTCAGATTCTATACTATACTTTATAAGGTCATCAGAATGGATGGGTGATTGGTTTTTTTGGCATGAGTCAGGATCTAAATTTATCTATTGGGCTGCCTATCCCTTTACCAATACTTTGGGTTTTAGCTATGAAATGGCCATGTTGCTTTTTGCTTTTTTTGGCTATATCGGCTTTGTTTTCTTTTATGCTTTTTTTAAGGAAAACCTGCATACCAACCTGAAATTTCGGGGTTATGACCTGATGACCATCCTTTTGTTTCTTCCTAATATGCATTTTTGGACGGCCTCTTTAGGCAAAGGTTCCCTGATTTTTATGGGTTTGGGTATGATGACCTATGGGATTTCACGATTGGGGAAAAGGATTCCAATAGCGCTATTGGGAGGCTATATTGTGTATATGATTCGGCCCCATGTGGCCTTTGGGATGGTAATGGGGGCTGGAATAGGGTATATTTTGGGCAGTGGCAAGGTTCAACCTTATCAAAAATACCTGGCAGCGATCGGGGGAATTCTTATCTCTATTTTGATGTTTGACAAGGTCTTGGGCTTTGTGGGTATAGAAGGAGAAGATGTGTTAGAAGGATTTCAGGACAGGACATCTTTGCAGGCCATGCGTCTTTCTACCGGGAATATAGGTTCGGCCGTGGACATGTCATCCTATCCCTTGCCCATAAAGTTGTTTACTTTTTGGTTCCGGCCTCTTTTTATCGATGCCCCGAATGCCTTGGGGATTTTTGTTTCCTTAGAGAACCTGCTGTACTTGGTACTTTTTGTGAAGCTTTTTGACCGCTCCTTTATCCGCTTTATCATTCAGGCACCGGCCATGGTGAAGATGTCCGGGGTGGTTTTTCTCTCCATTTCCTTTGCTATGTCTTTCGTGATGTCCAACTTGGGCATTATCATCCGTCAGAAGTCCATGATCATGTATTTTGCCTTTTTTGTCATCCTAACCTTTATGGATTGGAAAAAAACCGAGGAGATGAGGAAGAGGCGAAGGCGGTATGAGGAGGCGGTGCGGAGGAAGGCTGTGGAGGAGAGGTAGGAATAAGAAGCGAGAAGGAAGCGTTTTGAAATCAGAAACAAGTAACGATTGGCTAAGATAGGGCTGAAGGACCCTAGGTCTGGCTATCGGGGAAAAGGAAAAAATCAACAACTAAGCCTATCACCAAAAATAAGGAAAAGCCATTGGTGAAAGCTGTTATTAGGGCGATGGTTCCAGTAAGCCGTCATTCTGAATTTTAACATTTAGGAAAGCGTTCAGAAAAGGGGTAATTTTGAAAAATTGATCCACCATTCTGGAAATTTCAAAAAAATGGTGGAATTGCAAGAGGTTATATAGATTAGTCATTATATTTTCATTCATGTTATCCAATAAAACTATTTTGATTACAGGGGGTACAGGTTCTTTAGGAAAAGCGCTTACCTCTCATATTTTAAAAAACTATCCTGATGTCAAAAAACTGGTAATTTTTTCCAGAGATGAACAAAAACAGTTTCAAATGGCACAGGAATATCCACATGACAAATACCCTCAGCTCCGCTTTTTTATTGGGGATGTAAGGGATAGGGAAAGATTGGTCAGGGCCTTCAAAGGCATTGATTTTGTGATTCATGCGGCTGCCATGAAGCATGTACCCATTGCGGAATACAATCCCGATGAATGTGTCAAAACCAATATTGATGGGGCCAGAAATGTAATCCATGCCTGTCTGGAAACGGATGTGCAAAGGGTAGTGGCCCTTTCTACTGACAAAGCCTGTGCTCCGATCAATTTATATGGGGCTACCAAACTGGCTTCAGATAAACTCTTTGTTGCGGCCAATAATATTACCGGCTGGAATCCTATCAAATTTTCGGTGGTGCGCTATGGGAATGTAATGGGTTCCAATGGCTCCGTCATTCCTTTCTTTTTAAATAAAAGAAAAGAAGGAGTACTCCCTATCACAGACCCTAACATGACAAGGTTTAACATTTCTCTTCAGGGAGGAGTGGATATGGTCATGCATGCTTTGGAACATGCTTGGGGAGGAGAAGTTTTTATCCCAAAAATCCCATCCTACAAAATCACAGATGTAGCGGAAGCCATAGGCCCTGATTGTAAACATCAGGTGGTCGGTATCCGGCCGGGTGAAAAAGTACACGAGGAAATGATTACTCCTTCCGATTCTTTTTACACTTATGATTTGGGTAAATATTATACCATACTACCTTCCAATCCCAAATGGAAACTGGAAGACTTTATCCAATCCCAAAATGCCCAAAAAGTGGCTGATGGTTTCCATTACCATTCTGGGGAAAATACCCAATGGGAAACGGTAGCATCCCTAAGGAATTTGATCAAAGCGCATGTGGACCCAACTTTTGAAGTGTAATTTATGATTCCCTACGGAAGACAACATATTACCGATGAAGACATTGAGGCCGTCATACAGGTCTTGAAATCGGACTTTTTGACCCAAGGTCCCAGCATTGCGGCTTTTGAAAAGGCATTTGCGGACTATGTGGGGGCTCAATATGCCGTAGCAGTAGCCAATGGAACGGCAGCGCTCCATTTGTGTACCCTGGCTTTGGGCGTACAGCCCGGAGATAAGGTCATCACTACCCCCATCACCTTTGCAGCTTCTGCCAATTGTATTCGATACTGTGGAGGCGAGGTGGTGTTTGCAGATATAGACCCTGCTACTTATTTACTGGATATCAATAAAGTAAAGGAACTGTTAAATGCCAGTCCTAAAGGGACTTATAAGGGCATTGTCCCGGTAGATTTTGCAGGAAGGGCGGTTGATTTAGAAGCATATAGAAAGCTTGCGGATGAATATGGCTTATGGATCATCGAGGATTCCTGCCATGCCCCCGGAGGCTATTTTGTGGATACAAAAGGACAAAAACAACAATGTGGGAATGGTGCCTTTGCGGATTTGGCTATTTTTTCTTTTCATCCCGTCAAGCATATCGCAGCCGGAGAGGGCGGTATGATCACCACTAATGACAAAGCACTTTATGAAAAGCTATTAATGCTGCGCACGCATGGCATTACCCGAGATACTTCAATTTTTAAAAATGATGTAGCTTTTGCCAATGGACTTGAAGCATCTGACATCTTAAGTCTAACATCTCCAATCTATCCTGCTTGGTATATGGAAATGCAGGATTTGGGTTTCAATTACCGCCTGACCGATTTTCAGGCAGCCTTAGGGCACAGTCAATTGAAGCGGGCTGAGGCTGGAATGCAAAGGAGAAGGGAGATTGCCAAAAACTATGCAGCTGCCTTTGAAGGACAGGATTTTATCTTGGGCCAATCAGGGGATGTGGAGGGACATGCCTACCATCTTTTTGTAATAGAAGTGCCCGATAGGCTGGGTTTGTATAACCATTTAAGGAGAAAGGACATTTACGCACAGATCCATTATATTCCTACGCATCTGATGCCTTATTACAGGCAATTCGGTTGGAAAGAAGGGGACTTGCCTTTGGCTGAGCAGTATTACAAGCAATGTATCAGTTTGCCCATGTATCCTACCTTAACAGAGGAAGAGCAGGATTTTGTCATCACCAAAATCAAAGAATTCTATGCCTAACTTATGCATTATTCCTGCAAGGGGAGGTAGCAAAAGGATACCCCGGAAAAACATCAAGGATTTTTTGGGGAAACCAATTATAGCCTATAGCATTGAGGCGGCATTGGCATCAGAATTATTCGATGTGGTGATGGTCTCCACCGATGATGAGGAAATCCGTCAGGTGGCTATCCAGTATGGGGCTGAGGTTCCATTTTTAAGGTCGGAAGACAATGCCAATGATATGGCCACTACAGCGGCAGTTTTGGAGGAGGTTTTGACAAAATACAAGGGTTTAGGCATGGAGTTTTCCCATGCATGCTGCCTTTACCCCACAGCTCCTTTTGTGACGGCTGCCAAGCTGGAGGAAGGGTATGAAAAATTGATTTCTTCTGATGCAGATGCGGTATTTCCCTTGGTTAAATTTGATTATCCCGTTTGGAGGGGCTTAAGGATGCATGACAATTACCAGGTAGAAATGATTTGGAAAGAGCACCTGAACAGCAGGTCTCAGGATTTGGAACCTGTTTTCCATGATGCAGGGCAATGGTATTGGTTTAGAATAGATCGCTTTTTGCAAAACAAAAAGCTTTTTACAGCAAATACTTTGGGTGTAGAAATCTCTCCACTGGAAGTACAGGATATTGACAATATGCATGATTGGCATTTGGCAGAATTGAAATATGGCTACTTACAAGGTCTTAAGTAAACAGATTTATACCGAAGGAGCATATTCCTTGGTTCCCATCAGGATGGAGGACAGGTATGCTATTATGCAATGGAGAAATGAGCAGCTTTACCATCTCCGACAAAATAATCCTTTGACTGTTTCTGATCAGGATAATTATTTTGAAAATGTGGTAGCTCATCTTTTTGATCAGGATAAACCCAATCAGATTTTATTTTCCTATCTAAAAAATGACCAATGTATCGGGTATGGTGGATTGGTCCATATCAATTGGATAGACAAAAATGCAGAGATTTCCTTTATCATGGATACGGCTTTAGAAAAGGAATACTTCTCGTTTCATTGGCAGACTTATTTGGGATTGATTGAAAAGGTGGCTTTTGATGAACTTCATTTACATAAAATTTATACTTATGCATTTGATTTAAGGCCTCATTTGTATGATTCGATTGAAAAAGTAGGATTTAAAAAAGAAGCAGTTTTAAAGGAGCATTGTTCTTTCAATGATAATTTTATAGATGTATTAATTCATTCAAAAATATCAAATCAAAAATTGACAATAGAAGAAGCGTCAGTAGAAGATGTTAATATATTGTTTGATTGGGCAAATGATTTAGAGGTTAGAGCCAATGCTTTCAATTCCAAAAAAATTTTATGGGAGGATCATTTGAATTGGTTTCAATCCAAATTAAAAAACTCAAATAGTAAAATTTTTATTCTTCGATTGAATGGAGTCCCTGTTGGTCAAATAAGATTTGATTATATAAATAAGTTTTGGGAGATTGACTATTCTATTGATAATTTATTTAGAGGGAAAGGATTAGGGAAAAAGATAGTTGAGTTGGGAATCAAAAAATTAAATAGTGAGGGTTTTATTAAAGCAAAAGTGAAAAAAACGAATCCAGTATCAATTAGAGTTTTTCAAAAACTTGGCTTTGAGCTAGTTTCTCAGGACTCAACAACAATTATTTTTCAGAAAAATATCAATTAAAATATTATGGAGACTCTTGTTGTTTTATCTGAAAAAAATTGGCATGAAGATCTTTTTATTAATCTCAAAAGGCTTCACCCAGAATACAACTGGATCCAAATTAAAGAAAGAAAAGAATTTAATCTTTCATATTTGCGTAGTTTTTGTCCGGTAAAGATATTTATTCCTCATTGGTCTTATGTTATCCCAGAAGAAATTTTTAGTGAATTTGAGTGTATTGTTTTTCATATGACAGATTTACCTTATGGAAGGGGAGGAAGTCCACTGCAAAATCTTATTATACGTGGGTTTACAGAAACAAAAATTTCAGCTTTAAAGGTAGAAAAAGGAATAGATTCTGGACCTATTTATTTAAAATCCCCTCTCTCCCTTCATGGGACTGCAAATGAGATTTTTCTAAATGCGTCTCACGTTATAGAGCAAATGATTGGTAGGATAATAAAAGAAAAACCTGCTCCGATCTTGCAAGAGGGAGAACCAACCATTTTTCAAAGAAGGAAACCAAAGGATAGTAATATTTCTGATCTTCGGAATTTGGAACAAGTGTATGATTATATAAGGATGTTGGATGCGGAAGGATACCCTAATGCTTATGTAGAGTTTGGAGGTTTTAGGTTAGAATTTTCAAGAGTTAAAAAGGAATCAAATAAATCACTTTTAGCAGATGTTAGAATCATTAAGAAATAAAAGAATAATGATAGTTGTTGCCCACCCGGACGATGAACTTCTTGGATTGGGAGGAACTATGAATAAGTTGATAAACGAGTACAATATTACATCTCATGTAGTGATTTTAGGTGAAGGAATAACATCTCGTTCAGATAAGCGCGAAATCAACAAATGGAAAAATGAGCTTGAACAACACAAAAAGAACATTAAAATGGCCCAAAAAGCAATTGGTTACCATTCGGTTTCAGTTTATGATTTTCCAGATAATCGATTTGATACAGTCGCATTACTTGACATTATTAAAGTTATTGAAAAAGAAAAAAATCTATTTAATCCAGAAATCATTTTTACCCACCACGGAGGTGATGTAAATATTGACCATCAGAGAACCTTTGATGCAGTTATTACTTCATGTAGGCCAATGGAAAATGAAACTGTAAAGACAATAATTTCTTTTGAAACACCTTCTGGTACAGAGTGGCGGGTAAATTCCGATCCAAAGCATTTTTTACCAAATTTTTTTGTAGAAATATCTGAAGAGAATTTAAATTCAAAAATAATAGGTATGGAATCCTATGAGTTCGAGCGGCGCTCTTTTCCTCATCCCCGGTCGCCAAAGGCGTTAGAAATCCAGGCCCAAAGGTGGGGGGTTGCAGTAGGTAGAAAATTAGCCGAGGCTTTTCATATCGTCAGATCAATAAATGGATAAATTATGCAAATAAGTGGTTATTCTATAAATAATTCATCTGGTGTTTTTATCATAGCTGAGTTATCTGCAAATCACAATGGAAGCCTGGAAACTGCAATTGAAACAATCAAAGCAGCAAAAAGAGCTGGTGCCGATGCTATAAAACTTCAAACGTATACGGCTGAAACTATGACAATTGAGTGTGATAAAGATGATTTCATCATCAAAGGAACCATATGGGAAGGTAAAAATCTCTTTCAATTATACAAGGAGGCCTATACCCCTTGGGAATGGCATGAAACTTTATTTCAGGCAGCCAAAGAAGAAGGACTAATCTGTTTCAGTTCTCCCTTTGATAAAACTGCCGTAGATTTCCTTGAAAATCTGAATGCTCCTGCCTATAAAATCGCTTCCTTTGAGATTACCGACATTCCTTTGATTGAATATGTGGCATCCAAGGGGAAACCGGTGATCATTTCCACAGGGATTGCTACGCAGGAGGACATTGAATTGGCCTTGGATGCCTGCTACCGTATGGGAAACAGGGAGGTGGCTTTATTAAAATGTACGTCAAGTTATCCTGCCCCCATAGAAGAAGCCAATATGGTGATGGTTAAAGATCTGGCAGAAAGGTATGGGGTTATTACCGGGCTTTCTGACCATACCATGGGCAGTACGGTTCCCATTGTGGCCACCTGTTTTGGTGCAAAAATTATTGAAAAGCATTTTATCCTAGATCGCTCCATAGGTGGGCCGGATGCTTCTTTTTCTATGAATGAAGAGGAATTTGCAGCTATGGTAAAATCGGTTAGGGAAGCAGAAAAAGCGATCGGGGTAGTAGATTACAGCTTAACCGAAAAACAGCAGAAAGGCAGGGATTTTTGTCGTTCCTTGTATGTGGTAAAGGATATAAAGGAAGGTGAAATCATCACCGAGGAAAATGTAAGAAGCATTAGGCCAGGGTTTGGAATGCACCCGAAGTATTTAGCTAAATGTCTCGGAATTAGGAGTGAAAGAAATTTCAAAAAAGGTGAGAGATTTGAATAAAAGATATAGGGAAATAAAATCATATTTGTTTAAAAATTCGGTTTACTTAAAAAATGCTCTGAAATTCGGAGTAAAATCCCCAAAATTTGCTCAGAGGATTTATATTAACCCAATAAGTATAAAACATTACACGCATGAATTTAGTAGGGTTAATAGTGGTAGCGTTGTTGACGGGAATTGGGATTATTTAGAGAATTTAAATAGTATTGATACCTTAAAAAAATATCAAGCTTGTATTTCTAGATGGGAGGAAGGAAAATCATGGGAAGATACAGGTATTTATGAATACATGATGACTTTAATTAATGAAAAGGATGAAGCTGTAGATGGTTGTAAAAACTTGGAGCAAATCAAAGAGAGATATGAAAAGCTAGATATTCTGTTTGCAAGTTTGAAAGATGGAAGACCATTAAAAGAAATGTCAAAAATTAATTCTCAAAACTTCAATGAAGAAGGGGGAATTTACATCCATCTTGGAAGATATGGGAATCCAATTTTTGGTGGTGGTGGAATACACAGACTTGCTATGTCAAAAATACTTCGATTGGAAAAAATTCCAGCACAGCTTGGAGTATTACATATCAACTATTTGCATACATGGAAAAATAATTCATTGGAAATGGTTTATTCTTAAGTATTTAAATGAATTTAATTGATAATTTATTCTTTCTGTATGCAAAGAAAAATACTAAAAAAGAAAGTATATTTAAGCTATGCTCAAGTATATCAAGACAGATAATTAAAGATTTATTAAAGCTAAATAAGAAAAAAAACAAAGAGTTTAACTTACCCCTAAATGCTAATTGGTTTGTTTTTTCTACTTTCAATAATTACCGAGCTTTAAAAAATATTAAACTTGGTATACCGAACTCTATTTGGATAAATGTCTCATCAAATTATGAAATTCCTGATTTGGAAAATGAAAATATATTTTCAAATTTCAAGAATTCGATAAGAGGAAGAAAATATTTTTCACTATTATTCTACTTCATATTCAATAATTCAAAAATTCCATCTTATATATTTTTAGAGTTTCACGGTATTATAGATTACTATATTTTATTAATAAAAAAATATAACCCTAATGTTATTTTCATTTCTAATGACCACTATCCTTCATCTAGGGGCTTAATTATAGCAGCCTTTAAATTGGGCATTAAATGCGTTTATATCCAACATGCCTCTGTCTCAAAATTATTTCCACCCATTTTCAATTCTCATTCATTTTTATATGGACGATATTCACTTGATGTATACTCAAGTGCAGGGAAATCATCAGGGGCTATTTACCTAGTTGGAAACCATAATTTAGACTCACTTGAATCTTACTTAAGTAAAGAAAAAAAACACACCGTTGGAATTGCTCTAAACCTTTTAGATAGTGAAGAGGGTACAATTAAAGTCATAAAATTTTTAAGACAAAATTTCCCTGATTTGAATATACTATTACGAAAGCACCCCAGAGATAAGAGATCTTTACAAATAAGCAATTTTGAAAATATTGAGTTCAGTTTGGAACCTGAACCACTTAATTTTTTAGCCCAAATTGATGTTTTGATTGCCGGCGATTCTTCTATTCATTTAGAGGCAGTTTTTTCAAATGTGATATCGATTTATTACAGGTTTAACAAGAACTCTAAATTAAAATATGATTATTATGATTTTTTGAAAAATGATGTCGTTTACGAAGCTAAGAATTCCAATACCATTGGTGAGTTTATAAGTATGTTTTATCAAGGAAAGCTACAATCAAAAAGAAATAATGCTAAATATTTTGAACAAAGTATTGATTCTGACTATGAATTTAATGTAACATCAAAAATAATTGAAATAGTTAAAAGAGATATTTTAGAATAATTTTGCTTGTCAGTTTAATTAAACTATTTAAAAAATAAATACTTAATGATAGTTTCGGTTATTATTCCTGTGAAAAATCGGGTGGATTTAATTAGTAGAGCTATCCAAAGTGTTCTTAATCAAACGTATAAAAGAATCGAAATTATAGTTGTAGATGATTGTTCTACAGATGGCACAAAAGAATTAGTTAATACGGCTTTTAAAAATATAAACTTAATTATAAACAAAGAATCGCTTGGTGGTGCGGTATCAAGAAATATTGGAGTAGATAATTCAAGTGGAGATTTGGTAGCTTTTTTGGATAGCGATGACGAGTGGTTGCCTAACCATTTAGAAAGAAAAGTAAATTTTTTAACCACATCTGGAATAGATGGAGTATTTAGCTCATTTTATTTAGTGGATGAATCATCTAAGAGAAAATTAATATTTGATACAAATTTTCCTGAAAATTTTACAATAGCAGATAAAATTGCCTCTTTCAAGTTATTTGATGCTAGAACAAGCACTTTTGTTTTTAAAAAATCTAAGTTTAATACAATTCGTTTTGATGAAAACTTAAAGAAACATCAGGATTGGGACTTAGCTATTAATTTTGAAAGAAAATATAATTTTTATTTTGATAATGAAGCAACTGTTAAAATACACCTTCATAATTCTGAAAATAAGATGAGTGTAAATCAAAATCATGTTGCCACAAAGTATTTTTTGAAAAAAAATAGCAGTGCATTTTACCCTCTTAGCCTATTTTATTTTTGTTTGAAGATGGTAATGAGATGCCATGAAAATAAAGATAAGGAAGCTGAAAGGTTTTATTTAAATAAAATGGAAAGTTTAAAAAAAGAATTAAGTGTTAAAGAAAAAATTGTGTTAAGAATGTTGGATTTAAATGTTATTAACCTTAACACAATTAGGAAGGCTGTCAATTATATAAAAAAAATAACTCATAAATAAATTTAAAATTACTATATGAAAATTTTAATCATTGTAGGGTCTTTTAAAACAGGTGGTGCTGAGAGAATGAGTATTAATACAGGAGAAGAATTAAAGTTGAGAGGACACGAAGTATATTATTTAATTCAAAGACCAATTTTTGAAATTCCAAATTCTATAAACGATAAAAATATTTTTGTTTTAAGAAAAAAAAATAAAAATAATTTTTGGTACAAGGTTTATTCTTTATTTGTTGGAGTATTCTTGGTTTCTAGGAAAATCAATCCTGATATTATTATAGGATTTACTAGATTTAGCAGTTTTTTATCCTGCTTTACTTTAAAAAAAGCAATAGCAAGATTTGATATGAATCCTTTTAATTTAAGCTTAAAACAAAGAGTTTGGGCCAATATAGTTTTGTTAAACCCTGTAGTAAAAAGTGTAGTAGTTCCGTCAGAAGGAATGTATGAGAGTTTGGTAAAATCTAAACCTAGATATAAAAGTAAGTTTAAAGTTGTTTCAAATTCAATTAATTTTCATGATGTAATCGAAAAATCCTCCGAATTTGATGTAAAATATGATTTTGAATTCTTTGTAGCAATGGGTAGGTTATCGAATCAAAAAAATTTTAAATTATTGATTTCTGCTTTCTCTAAAAGTAGCATTAAAGAAAAGCTGAAATTAATGATTATAGGTGATGGAATTTTAATGCCCGAATTAAAAAAAATAGTTGATGAAAAAAATCTCAAAAATTCAGTTATATTCTTAGGACAAGTTCAAAACCCATTTCCCTACATTAAAAACTCTTTGTTTTTGGTAAATACATCAAAACATGAAAGTTTTTGTAATGTGATTCTTGAAGCGCTATCGCTTTCCAAACCTGTCATTGCTACTAATTGTAATTATGGACCTTCTGACATGATTATAAATGAGTATAATGGATATTTAATTGAAAATGATAACGAAAATGAACTTATCCAAATTTTAGATAAAATATCAATTGATTTTTCTTTAGTTAAAGAGAAGAGTAAAAATGCATTGATATCTTCTCAAAAATTCCACCTTTCAAAAGTCGGGGACAAATGGGAAAAACTAATTTCAAGCTTAGTCAAATAATGTTATAATTCTTTTTTTATGTTTTATCATATACTTTAAGTAAAATGAATTTATAATGCATCAATATAAGAGGATACTAATTTATTTATTTACCACCTCTGCTTTTATCTGGTAGATTATGTTTACCCCCTAACCAATCGATCAGATTCCAAATAGTATTTTGAAAGATCCGCAGAATGGATGGGGAGTTGGTCCTATTGGCATGTTGCAGGATCTAATTTTATTTACTGGGTCGCCTATCCTTTTACCAATACCTTAGAGTTTACCTATGAAATGACCATGCTGGTCTTTGCTTTTTTTGGGTATATCGGCTTTGTGGATATTTCGGTCTGACCATGCCAGTCATTTCGGTCAAACCGTGCCACTTTGAAAGATCGCTTAAAGTAGGCTAATTTTATTCATTTTTCAAGACTCCCTTCCTTAAAGATTCTCCTTTGAGATC